>Ga0307989_1000375_pt1 | contig 30062 bp, 21 predicted proteins | sample EllFjometagen185_FD_203164 | JGI IMG/M metagenome (GOLD analysis project Ga0307989, IMG submission 203164) | Marine microbial communities from Ellis Fjord, Antarctic Ocean - #185 | ecosystem: Environmental > Aquatic > Marine > Unclassified | place: Southern Ocean | collected 2014-10-08 | reverse complement strand
GATATTGTTCCTCTGTCTGCTGTATGTATGCTATAAAAGATGCCATGATTGCCAAAGAGCATTCAGAACTTGATTTGGATGCAGCCATATTTAATATGGATATGCGGACCTTTGGCAAGGATTATGAAAAGTACTATAACAGGGCAAAAGACCAGGAAGGGGTAAGGTTTGTAAAATCCAGAATACATTCTGTGATTGAAGAACCCGGAACAGACAATTTGATTCTCAATTATGCCGATGAAGAAGGTAAGATGTGCCAGGAAGTCTTTGACATGGTCATATTGTCCGTGGGTCTTGTCATTCCAAAGGAGAGTGTGGCACTTGCCAACAGGATCGGTGTTGAGCTGGATAAGTATAATTTCGTCAAAACTACAAGATTCAATCCCCTACAGACATCCCGGCCAGGGGTGTATGTCTCGGGTTCTTTCCAGGGCCCCAAAGATATTCCTTCCTCAGTGATGGAAGCAAGCGGTGCAGCTGCTGCAGCCGGAATAAAACTGGCCGGTGCGCGTCATACCAGCACTAAAACCGTTGCCAAACCTGAAGAAAGAGATGTCCTAGGCGAAGAACCGAGAATCGGGGTTTTTGTCTGCAAATGCGGTATTAACATTGCCGGGGTGATTGATGTTGAGGATGTTGCCAATTATACCAAAACACTACCCAATGTAGTTTATACAGGCGAGAACTTGTTTACCTGTTCCCAGGATACCCAGGTTTCCATTAAAGACCTTATTGATGAGCATAGGCTTAACCGTGTCGTAGTTGCATCATGTACTCCTAAAACTCATGAAGGTATATTCATGGATACCTTGGAAGATGCCGGTTTGAATAAATATTTGTTTGAAATGGCCAATATTCGAAATCAGGATTCCTGGATGCATTTTCATGAACCTGAAAAAGCCACCACAAAAGCCAAGGATCTGATTCGAATGGCTGTGGCAAGGGTGGCAACTTTAGGACCGCTGCATGACAAACGGATCTCAGTGATTGATAAAGCATTGGTGATCGGTGGGGGAGTCGCAGGCATGACTGCTGCAAAAGCCCTTGCAGATCAAGGCTATCAGGTTACAATTGTTGAAAAAGAAAACCATCTTGGTGGTCTTGGAAACAGATTATACCATACAATTGAAGGCGATGATATCCAGGTTTATTTGAAAGATCTTATTGCTGCTGTTGAAAACCATGACAAGATAGATGTCCTTAAGCAAGCCCTGGTCGTTGAATTTGGAGGCTATAAAGGCAATTTTGAGACAACTATCCTTGCCGGCTCTTCAATGGAAGAAAGAAAGATTGACCATGGTGCCCTTATTGTGGCAACCGGTGCAACAGAATATCAGCCGACAGAATTTCTTTATAATGAAAGCAAATCAGTGGCTACGCAACTGGAACTTGCCGACATGATAGAGGAGAACAAGACCCAAGATTTGGATCGTGTAATAATGATTCAATGCGTGGGATCAAGAAACGAAGAGAATCCAAATTGTTCAAGAATATGTTGTCAGAATGCGGTAAAAAATGCCATTGCATTAAAAGAGCAGAATGCCGATACAGATGTGTTCATTCTTTACAGAGATATGAGAATGTACTCCATGCTTGAGGAGTTTTACACAAAAGCAAGGAATATGGGTGTGATTTTTTCACGCTTTGATCCTGAAAATAAGCCTGAAGTAGCCACTGGTGAAAATGGTAAAATGTCTGTGACGTTTACTGATCATGTTCTGGGACGCAAAGTAGAAGCAAGTGCTGATCTTGTAGTATTGAGCGCCGGGGTTAAGGCGGCAGATACTGAAGAATTGGCTACTATTATTAAAACCGGCAGAAATGCCGAAGGCTTTTTTATGGAAGCCCATGTGAAGCTGAGACCGGTTGAAGCACCAACAGAAGGGATATTCATCTGCGGTACGGCCCACGGGCCAAAGTTGATCACCGAAACCATAACACAAGCCATGGCTGCGGCATCCAGGGCAACCACTTTCCTTTCACAGGAATCTCTGACCCTTTCATCCGTAACCGCTGAGGTAAATCAGGATAATTGTGCATCATGCCTTGTTTGTGTCAGATCCTGTCCATATCATGTGCCGGTTATCAATGACCTGGGTGTCAGTTATATAGACCCTGCACTTTGTCAGGGATGTGGTATCTGTGCATCTGAATGTCCTGCTAAAACAATAAAACTAAACTGGTATGAAGATAATCAGTTGCTCAGCAAGGTCGAAGCTTTGCTGGAGGGGGTAATATGACAAATGAGTTTGAGCCGGTTATTCTGGCATTTTGCTGTAATTTCTGAGGGTATTCAGCTGCGGACCTGGCAGGTTCCATGCGATTGAAAATCCCGGCAAATTTTAGGATTGTTCGAGTCCCCTGTACCGGAAAGGTAGATATTATTCATGTCTTGAGAGCCTTTGAAAAAGGAGCTGACGGGGTATATGTGGTCGGCTGTATGGAAGGGGATTGCCACTATAATGAGGGAAATTTTAGGGCCAGAAAAAGAATCGAGCAGGCGGCTATTATTCTTGACAAGGTCGGAGTGGGAGGCGAACGCGTTAAAATGTTCAACCTTTCATCCGGTGAAGGCCCTTTGTTTGCACAGTATTCTATTGAAATGAATAATAAAATCCTAGAATTGGGGCCCAGTCCCATAAGGGTGGCAAAACAGAACAAAAAAGATGCAGCATAAAGTATTAACTATAAATAACAGCTTAATATGAGGTTGGTTTATGATAATAGCAGAAAAAAAACCCATTGAAGAGATCATAGATGAAGTAAAAGACTTTAATCGAATCCTGATACTCGGGTGTAATGAGTGTGTGACTGTTTGTGAAGCGGGCGGTAAAAAAGAAGTAGAAGTTCTGGCGTCTGCTTTAAGAATGTATTTTATCACTAAAGGTGATGAAAAAGTGATTTCTGAAAGAACACTGGAACGACAGTGTGACCATGAGTATCTGGAAGAAATTCGAAGTAATATTGATGATTATGATGCCATTGTTTCTCTAGCATGTGGTGTGGGTGTCCAGTTCGCGGCTGAAAAGTATCTGACCACACCCTTATTTCCAGGGGTTAACACCGTATGCCTGGGTGCCAATGAAGACCGTGGACTTTGGACGGAAAGATGCCAGGCATGCGGGTCCTGTATTCTTGCCCGAACCGGCGGTATCTGTCCGGTTTCAAGATGTGCCAAAAGAGTCATGAACGGCCCCTGTGGTGGTTCAACAAACGGTAAATGCGAGATCAGTAAAGATGTTGACTGTGCCTGGCAGCTTATTATTGATCGGTTGAGTGCATTGAATAAAATGGATGATTATGAGAAAGTGGCACCGATTAAGGATTGGTCCACAGACAGGGCAGGCGGTCCAAGGACTGTAACCAGGGAGGATGTGAAGATATGAGTACTTTATATACTGCAAGTAATCTGGAAAAAGTGCTGAAAGCAGGGCACATTGGTGTTACGTCTGAATGCGGGCCACCAAGGGGAAGTGATCCTGAAGAAGTAAGAAAAAAAGGCCTTCTGATTAAAGATTATGTGGATGCCATAAATGTAACCGACAACCAGACGGCCATGACCAGAATGTCTTCTCTTGCCGCCTGCATACATCTCAAACTCATAGGGATTGAACCGGTTCTCCAGATGGTAACAAGGGATAGAAACAGGGTTGCCCTTCAAAGTGATATTTTAGGCGCAGCTTCATTTGATATCCCAAATATGTTATGCCTTTCAGGGGATCATCAGAGTTTTGGTGATTGTGCACAAGGCCAGAATGTTCATGATCTGGATTCCATGCAGCTGGTTCAGACAGCTAGATACATGAGGGATGAAGGAAAATTTTTGGGGGGAGATGACATTAAGCGTCCGCCAAAAATATTTGTGGGTGCTGCTGCCAACCCCTTTGCCGATCCATTTGAAATAAGGGTGCCGCGTCTTGCCAAAAAGATTGCCTGCGGTGCTGAATTTATCCAGACCCAATGTATTTATAATCTGGATAAGTTTAAAGAATGGATTAAAAGGGCAAATGAAAGAGGATTGACAGAAAAAACTTTTATCATGGCCGGCATGACCCCCATGAAATCAGTGGGTATGGCCAAATACATGAAAAACAGGGTGCCGGGGATGGATGTGCCTGATGAGATTATCAATCGCCTGGCCAGCGTTCCCAAAGACAAACAGGCCCAGGAGGGTATTGATATCTGTGTTGAACATATCCAGGAACTCAAGGAAATAAAAGGGGTTTCAGGATTTCATATTATGGCCATTGAATGGGAAAAAAAAGTTCCTGAAATAGTAGAAAGATCAGGGCTCTACCCAAGACCGAAACTATAGTCGATCAAAGCTCAAAATATTCAAAGGATACAGGTTTAAAGGAAAACCCTTTACCTGTATCCTTTTTTATATTAAGACTATAAAAAAAAATAATACTCCAAGGAGAGAAAATGGCTGTAATCGTAAAATATATCGTTGTCAGGAATGGAGAGGAAAAGATGACATTTGCGACAAAAAAAGAAGCAGACGCCTATGATAAAATGCTCGATATTGCCGACAATTTGTTTGAATTCCTGGAAAGTTCAAAAATTAAATTCAGTGAGAATCAACTTGAAGATATCAGTTTGCTACTGGCAGATAACAAGGATAAACTGATTCCCATATTAAGGGGCGTCAAGCCAAAGAAAAAAGCTGCAAAAAAGCCTGAGCAAAAAGAAAGCAAATCAAAAAAAACAAAAGCTTAAAAAAATAATTTACCCGATTTTATACAGAGTCGTTTTTTAACAAAAAGCCTGTTTTCTTAAAAAAGATAAATTTAAGCCAATTCTTTTAATTGGTCTATTTTTGAGTATTTTAGATATAATTTGTCGTTTTCGTCCATGAACAAATCAAATAAATCGGGATCAAAAGACTCCCCTCTTTCTTCATGCATTATTTTTATGGCTTTTTTAAGAGGCATGGCTTTTCGGTAGGGTCTATCTGAAGTAATGGCGTCCCAGAAATCTGCAATGGTGGAGATCCTTGCTTCTATGGGGATATCTTTTTTGCTGATGCCGCAGGGATAGCCTTTCCCATTCCATTTTTCCTGGTGGCAGTAGGCTATATTTACAGCTATTGGTGCTATTTTAAGTTTTGATAGCAGTCTTTTCCCAATTTTAGGGTGTGTTTTGATATGGTCAAATTCTTCAGCCGTTAGTTTGCTTGGTTTGTTGAGTATTTCATCTTTTATACCAATTTTCCCTACATCATGAACTATGGTACCCATATAGATATCATTTACCAATGTCTCAGGAAGCTTGGCCTTACGGGCAAGATCTCTGGCGTATCCGGCAACCCGCTCAACATGGCCGCCGGTATATTGATCTTTTGATTCGATAACAGAGGCAAGAACCATCAGGAAAACCTCAAGTTGTTCTGATCGTGTTTTCGCCCTTTCCAGTTTATGAAGGCTGAGTACATTTTTTACCCTTGCCTGGAGCTCCAGATGGTGGAAGGGTTTTGTAAGATAATCATCAGCCCCGAGCTGAAGGGACTTTATCCTGTCCTCCTGTTCAATCAAGGAAGTGATAATAATGACGGGAAGTGTTGTTGTTTTTTTATGGGTCCTGATGGTCTCAAGCAGTGTGTATCCATCCATTATCGGCATCATGATATCTGAAATAATCAGATCCGGCAGGGTTCCGCCCTTGATGACTTCCCAGGCTGCCTGTCCATTGGACGCGATAAACAACGTATATCCTTTTAACGCCGTACTTAAAAAATCCTGTATACCCGGGTTGTCTTCAGCAATAAGAATAACACCCATGGAGTTTTTGGGCATTATTTTTTTTATGTTTTTCTGAGAGGAAAGGGTTTTATCCGATGCAGAAATCCTGATGATATCTTCATTGTTAATTTTAGCAAGATCGGTCACCCTTCGATCTTTTTGCCTCCTTTCATTTGGCCCATAGTCAATATGCTCTGTACGGCGTTCTTTTTCACGGCTTTCCATAACAGATTCTGCCTCTTGTTTCTCAAGATCCATGGGCAGTTTTATGGTGAAAATTGTTCCCTTGTTTTCAATACTTTCAACAAAAATATTTCCGTGCATTATCTCAACGGAATCCTTGACAATGGCCAACCCAAGACCAGTACCTTCATATTTTCTTGTACTGGAGCTGTCCCCCTGCTGAAATCTTTGGAAGATATTTTTAAGGACTTTGGGGGACATCCCAATCCCGGTGTCTTCAACTTTAATGACCATCCACTCATTTTTTTTCCCCAGGGTGATTATGATTTTGCCATTTTCTGTAAATTTATATGCGTTCCGGATCAGGTTGTTTAAAATATCCTTTAATTTGTCCTTATCAATGAAAACATTACCCATTTCTGATTCACACGCATAATCAAGGTCAATTTTACTTTGGTCAGTAAGCCCCTTGAAGCTGGATACAATTTGAAAAATGTTATTATCAATATCGGTTTTTATTAAAACAAGTCTTTGCATTCCTGCATCAAACTTTGATATTTTGAGCAGTTCATTTATTTTTTCGGTCAGGTTCAGTGTTTGGAGGCCTACCTTGTTTATGATTTCCATTAGATTATCAGGGATTTCTCCTGATTCTCCATCAATCATAAAATCTGTCCATCCGCGGATTAATGTCAACGGGGTTCTCAATTCATGAGTAACATTGGCTATAAAATCTTTTTTGACCCGTGCAGACTCTTCCAAGGCGGTAATGGAATCTTTTAACAGGATTGTTTTTGATGCCACTCGTTTTTCAAGGGTCAGGTTCAATGTCATGAAATGGGACAAAACAAATACCAGCATACTAAAAGAAAGAAAGAAAACGCCAATAGGGTACAATGGGATATTCAGTTTATTGACGATAACAGGATAATTTAAGAAATAATCAAAAGCGGAAAAACAAAATAAAAAAAATGAAATAAAAAATAACTTTAACTGGTTTCGATTTATGGGATCTTTTGCTTCTTTAAATACCCGATATAATGTAACAAAAATTGAAACCATTAAAATACATACCATCACTATATATACGGCATGCAGGATTCCAGCTTCAGGGTAATATCCAAAAGATTGGAGATAGGCACCCTTAATAAAAAGATTGCTTGTCCATAAGCTAATTAAAAAACCAGCGCTAATGGAATAAAACCATATCAGCGGTTTTTTGGACAGGTTCAGATAATGAACAATGGTTTCATAAAAGGTTACAGGAAGAAAGATGATTCCGGAGTATCCAATTTTACAGATTAAATCTGAATAATTGCTGCTATTGAGTGAAAAAAGGACAAACCATGAAAACTGCCAGTGAAAAGTGATATAGCAGAATCTTAAAAATACACCGCGCAGTTTTCCTTTGGAAAGAAAATATACTGTCATACCCAGGCACAAAAAAAGAACAGAACAAAATAAGGGAAGGATTGCGCTTAAATATTGCATTAAAGATTAATCTTCAACCGTCTGGTAAAAATCCAGAGGCCCTAATAAGGCCTCTGGAATTCTCATCACTTTCCCTTTGGCGCTTACTGCACAAAATCTTTGATAGCCTTTGCCGACAAGCGCTCCTGTGGCTTTATTCTTAAATGTAATATTTAATTGACAAGTAGCTGCTTTTATGTCGGATGTTGTGAGTTCAAGCAATAATGTATCACCAAAATAGGCATTGCTGATAAATTTATTGTAGGTATCTATGGTAACAAGTCGGATCTGATTTTTGGCGAGCATCTCGTAAAGGTCGGGAACGGTAGCCAATAAAAATTTTTCCCGGATGTTCCCCTGGTATTCAATATAGTTGCTGAAGTATACATTTCCAAAAGCATTGGTATCTTTGAGGGTCACCTGGATTTCCGATGTGAAAAACCTGTTCTTGCCGTATATTTTAAACCCCTGAAATTGATTTTCCATATATTCATTGAAAAAATTTTCATTTGAATTTTCAATATCTAAAATTTTAAACCCTACGCCGGATTTATTTTCCCATTGTGGTTCGCATTTTATTCCTATGGTTTTTCGGCCCAGCAGTTTTAATTTAATATTAAAATTTTCTTTGGGAATTTTATGGTCGGTTTTTAAAAATCCTCCCGAGGTGGAAATATTCTCTATTACACAGGTTCCATCATCAAAAACTGCTTCAATCGATTTTTGTACTCGCGGAGCTCTCAGCGTCATTAACATTTTTAACCCTCGCTTCTGTTATCTATAGTTAAACTAAATAATTGCTTCTCTCTTAAATAGCTAATTAAAAGCCAACAGAAAAAATATAAAAAATAATTGAAATTTCATCAACACTGATACTTGTATATTCAACTATCATTATGAAGTCAACAGTTTGGAGAAAATATTTTAAATTTTATGTAAATACCAAGAGGGTTTTAAACGCTTATGTTTGAGATTTTTCAAATATCTTTTCAAAAGGCAATTCTTGGTATATAAAAAAGGGAAATAAGAATTTTTAGATTCTGTTTGTTGGTATCCGAATAATAAAAGGGTAAGTATTATGGAAAAAGCGTCAAAGATTAAGAAATCGGCTTCATTTTTTTTAAGATTTTTAAGGGTTGTCGCTGTCCTGGTAATTGCAATTGCATTGGCAAAATTGCTAATTTCTTTAAAAAAGGAACCCGAGAAAAATGAAATCGTAAAAACTCCCCCAAGTGTAAAGGTAATGATTGCAACACCTGTTCCAAAAGTCATGACAGTGGAGGCTTTTGGTACAGTGAAACCCAGAAAATTGGTAAGGATTTCTGTGGAAGTTCCAGGGAGAATCGACTATATCCATCCCTCTTTTATTGAGGGTGGAGTGATTTTAAAGGGTGATCTTCTGGTAAGGATCGATCAAAGATCCTATGATTTGAACCGGCAGGCAGGGCAGGTTCGAATCAGGCAGGCTAAAACAGATATCAAAAGTTTAAAACAGGATATTGAAAATTTGAAAAATGATATCAAGCTTTCTAAATTAAATATCAACCTTGCTAAAAAAGAACTTGAGAGAGTCAAGGCTTTGACCGAAAATCAATTTGCCTCCAAAAATAGTCTGGATAGATCAGAACAGCAATATCTGATGGCTAGGATTTCCTTGCAGAATATAAAAAACAGGCTTTCATTAACCGACACATTAATGGAACAGAAAAATGCAGCACTTACCATGGCCCATGTTGATTTTGAAAAAGCAGACCTTGCACTTAAAAAAACACAAATTAAAGCAGACTTTAATGGGTTAATCCTAGATAAATTTGCTGAGCAGGGCGAATATGTTAATCCAGGACAGACCCTGGGATCAATATATCAAAAAGACAGCCTGGATGTGGATGTTAGAATCCCTTTGGAAAAAATGAAATGGATAGAATCCCTTTTTAAAAATGGGAATACACCGTATGCAAAAGTTATGGTGGCAAATTTTGACAGCGTGAAATCCTATGTATGGAATGCAAAAGTTGCGCGGATAAAAGCAAAGATTGACGAGAAAACAAGAACATTGCCCATGACGCTTGAGATACTGAATCCGGATGTAAAAATTAAAAATATTTTTACTTTAAAACCAGGGACTTTTGTTAAGTGCAGTATTATAGGAGAAACAGTTAAGAATATTTATGTGTTGCCCAGGTACCTGTTAAAAAGCGATAATATACTTTTCACAGTGGATGACAATTATTTAAAAATGAAAAAGGTGAATGTTTTAAGAAAATTCGAAGAAGAAATGGTTATAGACCATGGGTTAAATCCTGGAGAAAAAATTATTATTTCTCCACTTCCCGGTGCCCTTGAGGGAATGGAGTTGTCTATTAAACAAAATGGAAAATAAAACATGAAAGCACTGGGCAAATGGTCTGTTGAACACAGGGTTGCTGTGAATTTGATAATGGTCTTTATCATTGTTGCAGGACTTTACACAGTTTTAAACATGAAACGCGAACTGTTCCCTCAGTTTTCTCTTGATATGATCAATATAGGGGTAACATACCCTGGTGCATCCCCAGAGGAAGTAGAAGAAGGGATTTGTATCAAGATCGAAGAGAAACTTAAAAGTCTTGAAGATGTAAAAACAATGTACTCAACTGCCCTTGAAGGGCACGGATCTGTAACATTGGAACTTGCGGCAGGAACTCAAATTAGTGAAAAACTGGATGAAATAAGAACTCTGATAGACCAGATTGATTCATTTCCCGACCAGGCAGAAGACCCTGTCATCATCGAGATTAAAAATAATGACCCGGCTATATATTTGGCTATCTATGGTGATGTTGATGAAAAGGTGTTGCGGGATACTGCTGAAAAAATAAGAGATGATCTTGTTGAAACAGATACTATTTCCCTTGCAAATCTCATAGGTGTTAGAAATTATGAGATTTCTGTTGAAGTATCTGAAAAAAATCTGCAAAGATTTAACCTGTCTTTTGATCAGGTAGCAATGGCAGTAAAAACAGGAAGCCTTGATTTGCCCGGTGGTAAAATCAAGACAAAAGGTGGAGAGTTCCTGGTCCGGGCCAAGGGAAAACTTTATACTGGAGAAGAGTTTGAAAGGATTCCAGTGCTTACAAAAGAGGATGGGACAACAATTAAACTCAGCGATGTTGCAACTATAATCGACGGTTTTGAAGATACTGACATTAAAGCAAGGTTTAATGGAAAACCAGCAGCACTTGTCGTTGTTCGACGAACAGACAGCCAGGATACCATTGCCATTTCAAAAACTGTTAAAGATTATATTAAAACACATAAGGATTCTCTTCCAAACGGTATTACCCTGGGTTATTGGTTTGATATGGCAGATATGGTTCAAGGCAGGATTGATCTTTTGTTGAAAAATGGCCTCCAGGGAATATTGCTTGTATTTATTGTTCTGGCGCTGTTTCTTGATCTTGGACTAGCTTTCTGGGTATCGTCGGGGATTCCTATTTCATTTATGGGAGCTTTTCTTGTCTTGAACTATTTTGGTGCATCCATCAACATGTTATCCCTGTTTGGATTTATCATGACACTGGGTATTTTAGTGGATGATGCCATTATTGTCGGGGAAAATGTTTATACCCATTATAAAATGGGTAAACCTGCTAAAACGGCAGTGATTGACAGTATTGCCCAGATTGGGGCCCCGGTTGTGATGGCGATTACCACGACTATTGTCGCATTTACACCTTTGATGCATATTGCCGGAATTATGGGAAAGTTTATCTATATCATGCCCCAGGCCGTGATCTGCATTCTTGCTTTTTCGCTTGTGGAAGCCTTTATTATCCTGCCGGCTCACCTTGATCATGCTCTTACCCCTCCAAAAAAAAATAAAGTGTTGATTTATCGGCTGTGTTTTTTCTGGCTGGAGTGGCTGAAAAAAGATATTTTGGATAGTCATGGATGGGTTCGAGACAGAATTGAAAGAGGTTTAACAGGCTTTATCCGTTCAATATATACACCGGTTTTGAAATATTGTGTACGAAATCGGTATTTTACTTTGGCCATGGGATTTGGGATATTAATCGTCAGCATTGGACTTTTGCTGGGTGGTCATGTGCCCTTTGTATTTTTCCCCAAAACCGACAGTAACTGGATTGTTTCAGAGATTATATATCCTTTGGGAACTCCCTTTGAAGCCACTGAAAAAACAATAAAAAAAATTGAAAAAGGGGCTTTTGAACTGAATGATTTTTTCCGGGACAGGGTTCTGGGAGGGGAGGATCTGATTGTGAATAATTTTTCACAGGTGGGTATCATCCCCAGAAGAGACTGGAAACCCGGCGTATATGGTGGTCATTGCGGGGAGGCCTGGATAGAGATCCTGTCGGCGTCAAAACGACCTGATATTCCAGCACCTGAAGTGACGGCAAAATGGCGGGAACTGACAGGGGATATTCTGGGTTCAGAACAGCTCACCTTTTCTATTATAGGCGGCGGGCCTGGTGGAAATCCAATTGAGATTCAACTCAAAGGTAAGAATCTAGCGCAGCTTGAATTTGCCGCCGATGAATTGAAACAAGAAATTGCAAAATACCCGGGAACCTTTGATATAACAGATAATTTCAGGCCGGGTAAAATGGAAAAACGCATTCACATTAAAAAAGGTGCTAAATCTTTAGGCATTACTATGGCAGATATTGCCACACAGATTAGACAGGCCTATTATGGAGATGAAGTTTTAAAGATCCAGAGAGGCAAGGATGATATAAAGGTCATGGTACGATACTCTCAAAAAGAGAGAGAATCCGAAGCCAGTATAGATGAGCTGAGGATCAGGACCCGGGATGGAAGAGAAATACCATTAAATCAAGTGGCTGATATTGAAATGAAGAGAGGATATTCAACCATTCAGCGGGTAGACCGGAAAAGAATTATTACTGTTATTTCTGATATAAATGAAGATATCGCTAATGCCAGGGAAATCGTTGAAGATCTAAAAATGAATTATCTTGATACCCTTGTTAATAGATTTCCCGGGGTGACATTTGACTTGGAAGGACAGGCCAAAAGGACTGAAGAATCAATTGACAGTCTTAAATTAGGATTTTCACTTGCAGCAATGGTTATATTTTTGCTCCTTGCCAGCCAGTTCAGATCCTATGTCCAGCCGATAATAATAATGACGGCCATTCCCTTTGGACTCATCGGTGCTATTATCGGGCACTATTTCATGAACCTTGATATAACAATGATCAGTATATTTGGAATTGTTGCCCTCTCCGGAATAGTGGTGAATGATTCTTTGATTTTAATTGATTTTATCAATTCAGAAGTCAGAAAAGGTACAAAGGTTTTTGATTCTGTTATTGAAGCAGGACAAAACAGGTTCAGGCCGGTTTTGCTGACTTCAGTGACAACTGTTGCAGGCCTTTTTCCTCTTCTTTTGGAAACCAGTTTCCAGGCACAGTTTTTAATTCCCATGGCCGTCAGTATCAGCTTTGGTCTTATGGCAGCAACCATTTTAACCCTTGTTTTTGTTCCGTCTTTGTATGTGGTCATCAATGATATGGTAGCAATTTTTATTCCCAAGGATGATGAAAACTTATTAAGCGAAGGCGAATCATTAAATCGCGAACCAATAAAATAGAGGTTAAATTTACTAAAATGGATACTATTTTTAATAAAGATTTCTGGATCAGGGAATGGGAAGACGATAAAAAGAACGATACTTATAATGTGCATAGGGGATTTTCCACTCCAGAATACTGGGATAAAGCGGCTTTTACATATAATCAAAATAAAAATGAGGTAAAAAATCGTAGATTAGAAAAGACGTTATCATTTTTGAAACAAAATAAGCTTTTGTTTAAGGGTATGAAAGTCCTTGATATCGGGTGCGGGACCGGCATGATTGCCATAGAATTGGCAAAACAGGGGGCTAAGGTTACAGCCCTTGATTTTTCAAAGGGTATGCTGGGAAAATTACAAAAGGATATTTCGCCTGACATCAAAAATAATATCTCAATTCTTCATGAAGACTGGCACAAAATAGATATAGAATCAAAAGGATGGAAAAAAAGGTTTGATCTTGTCATTGCTTTCATGTCTCCGGGTGTTGCAAGTCCAAAAGCCTTTTTTAATATGATGAATTGTTCAAAAAATGGATGTGCCATAAGAGGATGGGCTGCAAAAAGAAATCATCCTATTCTTTCTGATCTATGGGAAAAAATAATGGAAAGTCCTCTTGAAGATAAACCCCAGAGTATTTTGTATAAAATAAATCTCTTATTTTCTTTAGGAGTTTTCCCGGAGATTACTTTTGATTCCATTGAATGGGATCAGACAACTACTATTAATGAAGCGTTTGCTCAGCAGATAGCCTTTTTCAAAAAGGTAAGCAAAAAATCCCATGCCGAGCTTGAAAAAATTATTTATCCTTATCTTGAGAGTCAATCAACGGACAATTATATTATCAGAAGACATAACGGCTTGACCGCCACGGCTGTTTGGAAAGTGGATTAAAGATTGTCTTAGATCAGTAAATCACCTGGGTGGTTTTGGAATCAAACAAATGCATCTCATTAAGGTTCATGCCAAGCGTTATCTCATCGTTTGCCCTGACAATTCGTCTTCCCTCACTTCTGGATAAAACTCTAATCCCCATAATATCCACATGAAGCTGGGTTTCATTTCCCAATGGCTCGACAACCATGACATTAGCTTTAAATATCCAGTCTTCTGGAAGTTGGGTATGGTTATTTATCGGTGTGATTTCTTCGGCGCGCAGCCCGAATACAACTTTTTGATCATGGGTCAACTGGGTCCCTTCCTTATCTGGAACAATAATCTTTAGCCCGTCTTGAAAAAGGACAAAGGTATTGTTTGTCTCTTTTTTAATGATACATTCAACAAGATTCATTGGAGGGGTTCCGATGAAGCCTGCGACAAAAGTATTTACAGGACTTGAAAAAAGTTCAATAGGGGTACCAACCTGTTCGATATACCCATCCCTTAGAACTACAATCCGATCAGCAAGGGTCATGGCTTCCACCTGGTCATGTGTAACATAAATCATAGTGGAATCAACGCGCTGGTGTAGCATTTTTATTTCTGCTCGCATCTGGATGCGAAGCTTGGCATCAAGGTTTGACAAAGGTTCATCAAAAAGGAAAATAGAAGGTTTCCTGACCATGGCACGACCCATGGCCACACGTTGGCGCTGGCCTCCGGAGAGCTCATGGGGCCTTCTTAACAGCAGGTCTTCAAGCCCCAGGATAAGCCCAACTTCTTCAACCCTTTGCTTGATCTCCTCCTTAGGTGTTTTCATCAGCTTTAACCCAAAAGACATATTCTCCAGCACATTCATGTGAGGATAAAGCGCATAGTTTTGAAACACCATGGCAAGGCCCCGGTCTTTTGGTGTGATATCATTGACGATTTTACCATCAATGGAAATCGTACCATGGGTTATCTCCTCTAACCCTGCAACCATTCTGAGCAAGGTTGATTTGCCGCACCCTGAAGGTCCAACAAGGACAATGAATTCTTTATCCTTAATATCAAGGTTTAGTTCATGAATGACCTCTGTTTTACCATATTTTTTAATAACATTGTTAAAGTTAAGCTCAGCCATTTAATATCCTGATTTCTGTATTTTGATAATTTTTTTTAATGATCATAAAACAACAAAATGTATGAATATGCAAATCTTTTTTTAAAAATGAAATTAATCTTGACTCTTTAGCAATATCCTATTAAATCTCAGTGAATGCAAGAAAAATGAAAATCTTTGTTTTTATTTTACTATGATCAAGTAAAAAATTTCCCAACAACCCAGGTAAGGAGGAAGTACAAATGAAATTTTCAAGATTGTTTATGATTTTAATTATTGCCGTATGTTTTACGTTCCCAGCATCGGTTTTTGCCGAACCAGTTACAATTAACTGGTGGCATGCCATGAGAAGCGCCAGGGGCAAAGTGGTTGAAAAAATGATTGGCGACTTTAATGCATCTCAATCAGAGTACAAGGTTGTCGGAACCAACAAAGGCAACTATGATGAAGTAATGAATGCTGGGGTTGCAGCTTTTAGAGCTAAAAAACAACCCCATCTCCTCCAGGTTTTTGAAGTGGGAACCCAGACAATGATGCTTTCAGGTGCTGTCTACCCGGTATTTGAATTGATGAAAGATGCTGGAATTAAAGTGGACTGGTCAAGATATCTTCAGGCTGTTCTTTCCTATTATATGAATTCCGATGGAAACCTCATGTCCATGCCCTTTAATTCTTCCACACCAATTATGTATTACAATGCCGATATGTTAAAAAAAGCAGGTATTGCACCTTTATCAAAATCTGATCCCATTACCTGGGATGAACTGGGCGAAATCACCAAAAAATTAGTTGAGGCCAAGATTGCTCCGGCCGGCATGGTCACAGCATGGCAGTCCTGGACCCAGCTTGAAAATTATTCTGCAATCCATAATATTGCCTTTGCCAGCAAGGCCAACGGGTATGAAGGGCTTGACTGTGTGCTTGAAATTAATAATCCCATGGTTGTAAAGCATATTACAAGACTAAAATCATGGGCAGACGACAAACGGTTTATGTATGGCGGACAGAAATACCAGGGTCCGAAAGCAGAATTTATGGCTCAGAACGTAGCCTTTTATATTGATTCCATCAGCGGTATTGCAAAACTAAAAAAAGGGGTCAAGGATTTTAAATGGGATGCAGCTCCTCTCCCAGTGGAAGCAGGCACAAAAAAACTCCAGAACAGTATTATTGGCGGAGCATCTTTATGGGTACTCAATGGCCATTCAAAAAAAGAATATAAAGGCGTTGCAGCCTTCTTGAAATTTTTGTCCAATAATGACATGCAGGAATACTGGCACAAACAAACCGGATATTTCCCCATCACCATTGATGCATACGACTCTTTGAAAGCCAAAGGATATTACAAGAGTGATCCACTCCAGGAAGTGGGCATTAATCAGCTTAACCGAGCCATCCCTACTAAAATTTCAAGAGGTTTGCGGCTTGGATACTTTGTTCAGATCAGAAACATTATCAATGAAGAACTGGAACAGGTCTGGAGTGGAAAAAAATCTCCCCAGGAAGCTTTGGATAATGCAGCTGCAAGAAGTAATATCCAATTGAGAACCTTTGAAAAAACCTATAAATAAGTAGATGCTTAAAGAGCCAGACAAATATGAATAAATTGATATTTGTCTGGCTCCTTTTTTGCCCATGGTAATACCATTTTAATACCCAGATAAAGAAAATGATAAAACGTTCATTCTTCAAATCAAAATATTTACCCTATCTTTTAATTCTACCACAGATGGTAGTCACTCTGACTTTTTTCTATTGGCCGGCTATCCAGGGGCTTTCCCAGTCTTTTTTTTTAAGTGATCCCTTTGGACAAAAATCCACCTTTGTATGGTTTTATAATTATAAAGAACTTTTTACAGATCCCCTTTATCTGAAATCGATTCTTACCACTTTTGTTTTCAGTATAGCCGTTGCCTTTGTATCCTTGTCCATGGGACTTTTTATCGCCTCCATGGCCAATCGGGCGCTGAGGGCAAAGGCATTGATCAGAACCATGCTGATCTGGCCCTATGCCGTGGCACCGGCCATCTCGGGTATCCTATGGCTTTTTTTGCTCCATCCTTCATATGGCATCGCTGCCCTGGGCATAAAAAAATGGTTGGGAGTTGACTGGAACCCGGTTCTCTACGGAGGAGATGCCATGGTAATGATCGTCATGGCCAGTGCCTGGAAGCAGATCAGCTACAATTTTGTATTTTTCATGGCAGGTATGCAGGCCATACCCAAATCCTTGATTGAAGCTGCAGCCATTGATGGTGCAAGCCCCTTTAAAAGATTCTGGTTCATTTCATTTCCTTTGTTATCTCCGACATTTTTCTTTTTAACTGTGATGAATATTATTTATTCTTTTTTTGAAACATTTGGTATTATTCACACCATAACTCAGGGGGGACCTGGCGGTTCTACAAATATTCTGGTTTACAAAGTTTACCAGGATGGATTTGTGGGCTTAAACTTAGGGTCTTCTGCTGCCCAATCAGTTGTGCTCATGTCCCTGATTATAGTTATAACCTTTCTTCAGTTCCGGTTTGTTGAAAAAAAGGTACAATATGGTGGATAAATATTATGGTTGAAAAAACCCCAATACTTGATTTTTTTACCTATGCATTTTTACTGCTGGGGATATTTATCGTTGGATTTCCAATACTTTACAGCCTTATTGCAGCAACTCTGCCTTTGGAAGAAGTAGTTAAAGTCCCAATGCCGCTTATTCCGGGGGACCAGTTTTTTGTAAATATGAAAGAAGCCTGGTCAAGGGGAGATCTTGGAACCCAGATTTTAAATTCAGTTATTATGGCCTCGGGTATCACTTTTGGCAAAATTGCAGTATCCATGATCGGCGCATTTTCCATTGTTTATTTTGATTACAAGTTCAGGGTTGTGGCGTTTGCCTCAGTCTTCTGTACCTTAATGCTGCCCGTGGAAGTCAGGATTCTTCCCACCTATGAAATGGCTGCCAATGTCCTCAGTCCGATTCAGGCTTTGTGCAATCTTTTGCACTTGGAAGGCCTTTTATCGTGGTTTACCGGTAATGATATTACGATTGATCTTAATTGGAGCCTGCTTGACAGTCATTCAGGACTCATTTTACCCCTGGTGGCATCGGCAACCTGTACTTTTTTGTTCAGACAGTTTTTTCTAACAGTTCCCGAAGAACTTTGTGAGGCAGCAAAAATGGACGGGGCTTCTCCCATGACCTTTTTCAGGAAAATCCTTTTCCCCTTGTCCAAGACAAATATTGCCGCCCTTGTGGTCATTGAATTTGTTTATGGATATAATCAATATCTTTGGCCTCTGCTTGTTACAACCAATCCAAAAATGACAACTGCCGTCATCGGTCTTCAAAACCTGATACCCCAGGCAGATGATCTGCCTGAGTGGAATATTGCCCTTTGTGCAACACTCCTTGTAATGCTACCCCCTGTTTTGGTCGTACTTTTTATGCAAAGATGGTTTGTAAAAGGCCTGATTGAGAAAGAGAAATAAACCCTGATTGAAAAAGAAAAATAAATCTTAATTGAGAAAGAAAAGTATACCTTGATTAAGCATCAACGCGATCTTCAATAAAAAATAACTATGAAACCTATAAATGATTTTCCATTGGAACAAAGGGTTGGCATCACTTATCTTCTTACAGATATCGATGATACCATAACATGTGAAGGCAAAATACCGGCATGCGCTTTCCAGGCCATGGAAGACCTTGATAGTGCCGGCATAAAAGTTATTCCGATTACGGGTAGGCCTGCCGGGTGGTGCGATCATATCGCCAGAATGTGGCCTGTAAAAGGGGTTGTTGGTGAAAATGGCGCATTTTATTTTGTTTATGACAACCAGACAAAAAGAATGATCCGCAGGTATTTTAAAACTGATCAGGAACGTAAACAGGATCAAAAAAAACTGGTTGCTGTGAAACAAAGGATTCTGCAGTCGGTTCCAGGATGTGTGGTTTCTGCTGATCAATCATACAGGGAAGCTGATCTTGCCATTGATGTCTCTCTCCTTTCCCAGACAGATATTGATGGGATTGTTGATATATTTGAACAATATGGTGCAACAGCAAAAGTCAGTTCTATTCATGTAAATGGATGGTTCGGAAGTTATGATAAGCTTTCCATGACCAAAATATTGTTCACGGAAATATTTAAAACAGATCTGGATACAATCAGGCAAGATGTGATCTTTGTCGGGGACTCCCCCAATGATGAGCCCATGTTTGAATATTTTCCCAATGCTGTCGGTGTTGCCAATGTCCTTGCATTCCAGGACAAGCTTTCCTTCAAACCTGCATGGATAACAAAGGGAAAAGGCGGGATAGGGTTTGCACAACTGGCCAAGATTCTTGTTCCATAATCAGATGTTCAAACCAATTTATTCCAGAAAACTGCTAAAACCATGTATTGGTTTTGCAATCTTCAACTTTTTGATGTAACATTATTTTTAGGAACTTCTGCAGATGCAATTTTAATTGTTGAATATTGGGATAATCAATCCTTATGCAAGTTATGCAAGTCCAAACGAATGAAGACACAGTAATAATGGATATATGCCATATGGCGAAACTCTCTATAAATGTTGTCCTTTAAAAAAATGACTGACGGCAAAATAATGCGTATTACAATAATTTATCTTATTTGGATCATATGTCTCATTATCTCGTCACCATGTTCTGGAAGTGATTCAAGAATACATTTGAGCCCTGAGGAAAAAATTTGGATAAAAGAAAATCCTATTGTCCGGGTCCGGATTGGTAACTCTCCACCATTTATGCTGACAGAGGAAAAAGTGCAGGGGATTGCCATAGATTATTTGACACATATATTCGACATTAATGGTATTAAAATTAAGTATATCAGTAGCTCTGACGTGACCTGGCCAAAAGCGCTTGAATATATTAAGCGGCATGAAGTTGTGGACATGGTTCCAACCGCAAAAATTACCAAAGAGCGCAAAAAAAATATGATTTTTACAGATGAGTATATTTTTGCTCCATGGGTTATCTTCACCAGATCAGATGCAGATTTTGTAAGTTCAATAGATGATTTGAACGGGAAAACAGTATCTGTAGAAGAAGGTTATGTGATGCACCTGGAGTTGAAACAAAACTATCCTGGAATCAAGTTGAAAGTGATTTCAGCCAATCGGAAAAATTTTGCACAAATCCCGGTTAGAGATCTGTCCACAGGGTTGGTTGACGCATACATCGGCAACCTTTTATCGACTACCTATGCAATACAGACCAAGGGATACACAAATGTAAAAGTTGCAGCTCCAACACCATTTGACAATCATAATCAGGCCATGGCCATCCGCAGTGACTGGCAGGAATTGGTCAGCATTATAAATAAATCACTCGCATCCATGACATCAGAGGAACATGCCGCCATTCGGAACAAATGGCTTTCCATCCGATATGAATACGGCATAAATAAAGTCTATGTATTAAAATGGGTTTTGAGTGTCACCGGAATTGCTTGTTTTATAATTGTGTTTGTTTTGATCTGGAACAAACGGCTTAAAACAGAGGTCATTCTCCGCAAAAATATGGAGACAGCACTAAAGGATAGTGAAAAAAAATATAAGGCATTATTCAACAATGCCCAGGTCGCTTTATTCAGGACAGGGATTTCAGACGGCAAACTGCTTGACATTAATGAGCGATATGCGGACATGGCCGGATATTCAACTATTGAGGATTGCATGGCAGAATTTAATGCTGCCGATGCCTGGGTTGATGTCAGCGAAAGAGATAAACTGGTGGAAGCTCTGCAGGAAAATGGATTTGTTTTTGACTATGAAACCCAAGTCATTCGCAGAGATAAAGCTGCTATCTGGATAAGTTTTTCAGCTACGATCTTTTCTGAAAAGGGTTACATAGAAGGATCGATTGTTGAGATTACCAACCGCAAGCAGGCAGAAGAGAGACTACAAAACAGCCAAGAGTTATTAAATGAGGTGGGGAGTATCGCCAGGATTGGTGGATGGGAGCATGATCTGGTTACAAGTGAGGCCACCTGGACACGCGAGACCTATAATATCGTTGAAATCGAATCAGGACCTGTCCCAGGACCTGATGAGCATTTGTCATACTACAAGCCAAAGGACCGGGAAATTCTTGAAGAAGCCTACCGGTTATCTATTGAGACCGGTGAACAATTTGATCTCAAGCTGCAAGCTGCTACTACAAATGGACGATCGCTTTGGGTCCGTGTTGTCGGCCGCCCAGAATATAGAGACGGGGCCTGTGTTAAAATGAAAGGGATACTTCAAGACATCACTGAACAGAAAACGGTTGAGATGCAGCTCCAACAAGCCCAAAAAATGGAATCCATCGGCCGATTAGCCGGAGGCGTTGCTCATGATTACAACAATATATCCAGTATCATCATCGGTTATTCTGAGTTGGCTCTGGAACAGGTAAAACAGAACGACCCTCTGCATGAAGACCTTATGGAAATTTTGACAGCAGCAAAGCGTTCAACTGACATTACTCGGCAGCTGCTGGCTTTTGCCCGCAAACAAACCATTGCTCCCAAGGTACTTGACCTGAACGATTTCATAGGAAATATACTAAAAATGGTTCAGCGGCTTATCGGTGAAGACATTGATCTTGCGTGGATGCCTGGAACGGAAGTGTGGCCGGTAAAAATTGATCCATCCCAGGTTGATCAAATCATAGCAAATCTCGCAGTTAACGCTCGAGACGCCATAGCCGACGTGGGCAAGCTTACCATAGAAACGAAAAATATCAGCTTCGATGAGGAGTACTGCGCTGATCATGCCGGGTTTATTCCTGGTGAATATTTATTACTTGCTGTGAGCGACGATGGTAGCGGGATAGCACCAGGCATCCTGGATAAGATTTTTGAACCGTTTTTCACCACCAAAGAAGTGGGTAAAGGTACCGGGCTTGGGCTGTCCACAGTATATGGTATTGTCAAACAGAACAATGGATTCATAAACGTATACAGTGAACCGAAGAAAGGGACAAGCATCAAGATCTATCTACCCCGGCATGAAGGCCAGGCTGTTGAAGCATATAGTGACAATAACATAGAAATCCCGTTAAGCCGAGGTGAGACCGTATTGCTGGTTGAGGACGATGGTTCTATCCTGAAACTCGGGAAAAGAATACTCGAGGAACTTGGATATATTGTACTGTCCTCATCCAGTCCACTCGAGGCTACCAAGTTAGCCGAAGAACAAGCGGGTGAACTCAATCTTTTAATAACAGATGTGATTATGCCTGAAATGAATGGTCGGGAACTCTCCGAGAACCTGAAAAGCCTTTTGCCTAATCTCAAAATCCTTTTCATGTCGGGTTATACAGCTAACGTTATTGCCCATCGGGGCGTGCTGGACGATGACGTTTCTTTCATATCAAAACCATTTTCTAAAAAAGACATGGCCATTAAGGTCAGAGAAGTATTGGATGAGGCCAAGGGCTCCATATAAGTATTATTATCGCAATAAATAGATTAGGAAACTCTGAAAAATCAATGGTACAATTGCTATTAAAAAAAAGCGACTGCGTTATTAAAGCCTTTCATTGTTGTTTATTTCACCTTTTTTTATCTATTCTCGTTTTATCGGCAACGCCTTGTTTTTCCGTGGAAAATCAGAAAGTCACAGATAATCGTGTTGAAACTGTAACGCTTCAGCTCAAGTGGAAGCACCAGTTTCAGTTTGCCGGTTATTATGCAGCCTTGGAGAAGGGATTTTATCGAGATGCTGGTCTTGATGTGAAGATAATAGAAGCAAAAGGAGGTGAAGAATCCTCAGAACGTGTTTTTAGAGGTGAAGCTGATTTTGGCATCGCTATGTCCGACTTGATCTCGCTTAGAGCTAAGGGACACCCTGTCGTTGCATTAGCCTCCATATATCAACACTCTCCTTTAATACTGCTTGTTCCCAAAAAAAATAAAATAGAAAACATGCATGCGCTAAAGGGTAAACGTATCGCTTTGGAGGCTCATTCCGCAGAGATTTTGGCCTATTTTGAAGCCGAAGGCGTTCCAATAAATAAAATAATTATATTCCCCCATGAGTACAGTATATCCAATCTCATTTCAGGACAGGTTGATGCCATATCCGCGTACTCAACAGATGAGCCTTTTATGCTTTTGAACCAGGGGATTGAATATAGTACATTCTCGCCTCGTGCAGGTGGGATTGATTTTTATGGAGATACCTTGTTCACAACTGAAAATCAGGTGAGCAAACATCCCGAACGTGTATCCGCTTTTTTAGAAGCATCTTTAAGGGGATGGCAATACGCTCTGGAAAATTCAGAGGAAATTATCGATTTGATATTGTCAAAGTATACAAAACGACACTCACGGGAGCATCTGTTGTTTGAGGCTCAGATGTCTAAACGATTGATCATGGCTGATGTGGTTGAGGTCGGATATATAAATCCCGGTCGATGGCTTCATATATCGAATACATATAAAAAACTCAATATGATACCCGATGACTTTTCTCTGGAAGGCTTTATCTATGATCGTAATCCGACTCCAGATTTTCGTTGGCTTTACCTAAGCCTGGTGGTTGTCATTTTTATAGCCTTGGTTGCCTTCTTAATATCGGGTCGTTTTTACAAACTGAATCAATCGTTAAAAGAAGAGATGTCACGTCGAAGAGAAATTGAAAGCGTAAGAGAAAAATTAGTCGTCAACCTTCAAGAAGCGATTAAAGAAATAAAAACCCTTAGAGGGATCATTCCCATTTGTTCACACTGCAAAAAAATACGTGATGACAAGGGCTACTGGAGTCAAATTGAGTCCTATATTAGTGAACACTCAGAAGCCGAATTTAGCCATGGCATCTGTACAGAATGTGCTAAAAAATATTATCCGGATATGGACCTTTCTGGCGAATGATAGCGGTTGAGAAGGCAAGTCAAGTGTTCGGTTCACGAACATCCATCCTTATTTGCCAGGGCCTGTGACCATACCATGGGTTCATGCCAGTCGCGCTTTTGCGCAACTTGTTGGACATAAAAGCCTTTGGGTAAATAGTACGATATCGTCTGCTGGTGAAGGGTCGGGTTTTTTGATGTTTATCATTCTGAACGAAAAAGAATAATTTTTATTGTCTGTTATGGGCACGATCCAATATCGCAATGGGGGCAGGCTTCAATTTTTTTAAGAAAAACTCTAAATTTTTTAAATGTCAGTTTGTCCATGGCATGCTCCATTCGGCATGCAGTTCTGTCTGCAGTTTCTTCATCAATCTTTACGATTCTGAAAAAAAAATCTTTTAAAAAAATATGGCGCTGTTCTATCTCTAATGCAATTTTTTTGCCTTCAGGAGTTAAAGTGACATATCCATAGGGTTTATAGTTGATAAGCTTATTGTCGGCAAGTTTTTTCAACATTCCAGTAACAGAACCTCTTTTAATATCAAGTTTTTCGGCAATATCCTTGGACCGGGCAACTGTTTTTTTTGTCTGCAAAGCAAGAATGGTTTCAAGATAATCTTCAAGGTTTTCTGAGAGCTGCTCTTTTTTTATCATAATTTTTCTCCATTAAAATAACATAATATGTTTATATTTAATTATTTAGTAAGTCAAACATTTATTTTATTGCCATGCCTTATTTTTTTATTGACTGTATCAAAAGTTAGGCATATATAACATATATATTGATAAACAAAATTCATCCACAGTACAGGGAGGCAAAATGGGGATGGCCTTTATGCTTGATCGGGTATTCAGAATGTTCGGCCTTCATGGCAGTTCTGTCATGGCATTTATTGTATCCGGTGGTATTGCAAGGGAAACAGGGTCATGGAAGTGGTCGGCGGTTTTTATGATTTTTAATACAACACTTGCTTTGACACTTTCCATCCTTATTTTATCAGGCTGAAAGTGATGTGCTCGCTTTAAAAAAAGGAATTATTTTTATGGATGAAATTATTGTTGGTATTATTGTAGCAGGGGCGATTATTTTTGCCATTAAAAATTTTATCAGAACATATCAAGGAAAGAAATCATGTAATTGTAGCAGTGGGGGTTCATGTGCATCTAAGAGAACATGTTCTTCTGATTTTCCTATGACAAATAAAAATAAGTAGTGATTGAACTAAAATTCACTCATCTGCTTCGTTGCTGCAAAATTTTGCCAAATTATAAAACTGGCCTCATGTACTACAGTTCACTCCGGTTTCAAAATTTCTTGCGCCTTGCATATGAGCAACTTTGTGAGCATGCGCTCCTCTACGAGCCATTCAAACACAGGTTTTCGGTCAAGCACTAAATAATAATAGATAAAAAATTAATTTAGACAAATCCATATTATCTTCTACTTTATTTGATTTGCATATAGATTTGGTATGGAATTTGCTTTTTAGGTTGTCAGAGTCTAAACAATATTATAATAAGTATAGTATCTATCTTTAGTAGCATATCAATTTTTCTTAAGAGGTGGCATATGAATGATGACAACAAAACCATTACACCGGAAATAGTCGAAGATGTGAATGAAAACAAAGACGGTCAACTGGTTCAGCAAAGTGTAAAACCAGATATTTTATATCTTATTCCTATCACTGGCCGTCCTCATTTACCTGCCCAGGTTCAACCCCTTATGGTCAGCAAGAAAAGATGGGAAGAAACGCTGACAAAGGCATCCAAAGATTCAAAAAACCTTTTGGGCCTTGCATATGTTAGAGAAGTAAAAGGTAAATACGTATATAAAGATGATTTTCCTAAAGTTGGTTGTGTAGTCAGGATGATGAATGTCGCTGATATTCAGGGAAATATTCAGTTTATTGCCCAGGGGCTTGAAAGATTTAGAATCAAGCGGTTTTTATCGGATAAACCTCCTTTTGTTGTGCAGGCTGAATATTTCACAAAAAAAGAGGAAAATGAAAATGAGCTTAAAGCTTATGCCATTGCTATTATTAATGCCATCAAGCAATTGCTCTCACTGAATCCATTATACTCTGAAGAGGTTAAACAATATCTTGGGATGTTCAGCCCGAATCAGCCATCGCCCCTGACGGACTTTGCTGCAGGCATTACAACTGCTTCCGGGGATGATTTGCAGGAAATTTTAGAACTTGAATTTGTTATGGAACGGATGAAAAAAGTGATGATGCTGCTGCAAAAAGAGATAGAAATTGCAAAGCTTCATAGCAAAATACAAAAAGACGTCAATACACAGGTGGATGATAACAAACGCAAATTTTTCTTAAAGGAGCAGCTTAAGGCAATCCAAAAGGAACTTGGACTGCAAAAAGATGATAAGACTTCGGATGTGGACAAGTTTAAAGAAAAATTTGCAAAACTTGTGCCGCCTGAACATGTGACTAAACGCTTTGATGATGAGATTGAAAAATTATCAGTACTTGAGACTGGCTCTTCCGAATATGGTGTTACCAGAAATTACCTGGATTGGATTACATCCTTTCCATGGGGTGTCTATTCCAAGGATAATATTGATATTGATCGGGCTGAAAAAGTGCTTGGCCGAGATCATTCAGGGCTTTCCGACGTCAAAGAAAGAATAATAGAATTTTTTGCAGCCGGAATTTATAAAAAAGATATTGCAGGTTCCATTATTCTTTTTGTAGGCCCTCCCGGTGTTGGTAAAACATCCATTGGAAAATCAATAGCAGAAGCCGTTGGAAGAAAATTTTATCGTTTCAGTCTTGGTGGAATGAGAGATGAGGCCGAGATCAAAGGCCACCGCAGAACTTATGTGGGGGCATTGCCCGGAAGACTGGTTCAGGCCTTAAAAGATACAGGGGTGGCTAATCCAGTGATAATGCTGGACGAGGTGGATAAAATAGGAATGTCTTACCAGGGTGATCCGGCATCTGCCCTGCTCGAGGTACTTGATCCCGAGCAGAACTCCGAATTCATGGATCACTATATGGATCTTCGGATTGATTTGTCAAAAGTCTTATTTATCTGCACGGCCAATCAGCTGGATACCATTCCAGGGCCATTATTGGACAGGATGGACCGGATTAATCTGTCCGGCTATATTACTGAAGAAAAAATGGAAATTGCAAGAAAACACCTGTGGCCAAGACTTTTAAAACGAAATAACCTGACATCCAAGAAAATTACCATTACAGACCCGACCATCAGGAAACTGATTGATGGTTATGCCAGGGAGGCAGGTGTCAGAAATCTTGAAAAGCTTTTAAATAAGATCATTAGAAAAAGTATTGTGACCATATTAAGAGAGAAAAAAAAGAGAATCAGGATCAATATTAAATCTTTGGAAGATTATCTGGGGCCACCGATTTTTAAAAATGATAAACAGATGTCCGGCATAGGAGTGGTCACAGGGCTTGCCTGGACCCAGCTTGGAGGGGTAACCCTTCCTATTGAGGCGGTAAGGGTCCATGAGGGAAATCCCGGATTTAAGCTGACTGGAAAACTTGGGGAAGTAATGCAGGAATCTGCAACCATTGCCTATAGCCATGTCAGGGCCAACCTTGCTTCATTTAAAATTAAAAAAGAATATTTTGATACCGCCTTTATCCATATTCATGTGCCTGAAGGAGCAACTCCAAAAGATGGCCCAAGCGCCGGAGTCACGATTGCAACAGCGATTGTTTCACTGGCAACTGGAAAAGTTATTAATCGTCCCCTTGCCATGACAGGAGAGATCACTTTGACAGGGGAAGTCCTTCCTGTCGGCGGAATAAAAGAGAAAATCATTGCAGCACGAAGATCCGGCATCCGTGAGATTATTCTGCCCGAAGGTTGCATACCTGCTTTTAAAGAGCTTCCAGAGCACATTAAAGAAGGTATAAAGTTTCATTTTGCAAAAAAATACAGAGACGTGTATAAAATTGTATTTAATGATTAGTAAAGTGTTTCAATAGATAATGCTCAATTAAAAATCTGAAAAATTTTCCCGGGCCCAAGCTGGAACTCGGGAAAATTTGCGGTTTCAGGTCGGGCACTGAATACTATATCAATTTTTTTATCCTTGTCCAGGCATCGCAAGGAAGCTGGGCTCCCATTATCTGACAGACCTCATAGCCGCAGGCTGAAGCAATTTGTCCACTTTTTTCAATGGAAAATCCATGGGCAATCCCAAAAAGAAATCCAGCTGCCCAGAGATCTCCTGCCCCGGTTGTGTCGATGGGGTCATTTCCTGATTGGGCTTTAATCCTTGTGATAGTGTCATTATGTGATACACAACTGCCTCTTTTCCCAAGTTTCAGAACAGCATATGTGACATGTTGAGACATTATCCCGATTGCTTTTTGTTCATCTTCATACCCAGTATATGCCTTTGCCTCATCTTCATTGGCAATAAGGATATCAACAAAATCTTTTATGATATCTTCAAGAATGTCTCTGGACGCGTTGACCACTTCAAAACTTGCAAGATCCAGGGCAATAAGAGATCCTGCAGCTCTGGCAGCTTTTATTGCAGCCATCATTAAATCCTTATTGAATAAAAGGTATCCCTCAATCATGGAAATGGCTGTATCTTTAAACATGTCAGGAAAAATTAATTTTGGATCAAGTTCTGTGGATGCTCCAAGGAAAGTAAACATGGAGCGCTGGGCATCCGGAGTAATCACAGATAAAACTTTACCAGTTGGTGAGTCTGAGATTGAAACAATCGGTTCAACATTGCATTTAATTATCTGTTTTTCAAATGCACTTCCATATTCATCGTTACCCCTTCTGCCGATAAATCTGGCATCTCCACCAAGGTTTCCGACACCGACAATCGTATTGCATGCTGCCCCTCCGGGAACAATAACAGGTGTATGGGTGGTTTGGGTTAATATCTGCCCAATATCCTTGTCTTCCACAAGGGTCATCCCTCCTTTTACTTTTCCAAGGTTTGTTAAGAATTGATCAGATTCATTGATTAAGATATCAACAAGTGCAGAACCGATCCCTGTAATTCTTGTTACTCTTTTTTCTATCATGTTTTCTCCAGGAATATTAAAATTAGTGAATCCTTCCAAAATTTTGGGGTTTTCCGAGTAGGCACTCTTTTTGTTACTTTGTGACCTCGCTTTTTGGGTAAAACCCTATTTAAATTTAGTCAAAGAATAAAAATTATGAGATAATTGTCAAGTGATTTATACTTTTTTTAAAAATATAGGCAAATATGACCCTATGTCAAAACCGTAATCATTGACAAATAGAGAATAAAAATTTATTAATACAGTCTTAACATAGAGTATTTGTTTAATATAAATTAGGAGTCTTGAGATATAAGGAGTTTGAAATGTCAGAAAAAAAATCTTACATGTTTACATCTGAATCTGTAACGGAAGGCCATCCTGATAAAGTGGCGGATGCCATATCCGACGGTATCCTTGATGCCATCATGGCCCAGGACAAAAAATGCAGGGTTGCCTGTGAGACATTAGTGACCACAGGCCTTGCAATGGTTGCAGGCGAAATTACCACTGATTGCTATGTGGATATTCCCGAGGTGGTCAGAAATACAATTAAAGATATTGGATATAACTCCTCAAATATGGGATTTGACTGGCAGACATGCTCGGTTATTACAAGTATTGATCAACAGTCGGCTGATATTGCTCAGGGAGTTGATGAAGGAGCCGGACTTTACAAAGAACAGGGTGCTGGTGATCAGGGATTGATGTTCGGCTTTGCCACCAACGAAACTCCGGAACTTATGCCCATGCCCATTGTCTATGCCCATAAACTGACCAAAAGGCTTGCCCAGGTCAGAAAAAATGGTGCTCTTGATTTTTTAAGACCTGATGGAAAATCCCAGGTAACAATTGAATATATCGATGGCCGGCCAAAAAGGGTAGACACTGTTGTTGTTTCCACACAGCATTCTCCTGATGTGTCCTATGATGATTTAAAGGCTGCCATAATAAAAGAAGTGATTCAAAAAGTGATTCCACAAGAGATGATAGACGGAGACACAAAAATTTTTATCAACCCCACAGGACGATTTGTTGTAGGAGGTCCCATGGGAGACTGTGGTGTAACAGGTCGAAAAATTATTGTAGATACCTATGGAGGCCAGGGCAGTCATGGTGGTGGTTGTTTTTCAGGCAAAGATCCTTCAAAAGTTGATAGGAGTGCATCCTACATGGGAAGATATGTAGCAAAG
>Ga0307989_1000371_pt1 | contig 30249 bp, 30 predicted proteins | sample EllFjometagen185_FD_203164 | JGI IMG/M metagenome (GOLD analysis project Ga0307989, IMG submission 203164) | Marine microbial communities from Ellis Fjord, Antarctic Ocean - #185 | ecosystem: Environmental > Aquatic > Marine > Unclassified | place: Southern Ocean | collected 2014-10-08 | reverse complement strand
GATATAAAAGCAATCAAAGTGTTTTTAATGACCCAGGCGGCAACGATTCCTGATATTGCCGAAGGGATAGACATGCCCAAAGATAAAACACTCTTTTATATGGCGACGTTAAAAAAATACGGCCAGATTATTGAAGATCAAAAAGTGGGCGCCTTTTTTAAATATGCTTTGAATGAAGCGAATAAATAATGAAAAAAGAAGAGGTTTGATATGAGCTTTGTAAACTTAGATTTTGCAGAAGAACTAAAAGAGTACAGTGAAGATACAGCTCTTGAGTGTTTTAACTGCGGGACATGTGCAGCCATTTGCCCTCTGGTCCATGATAATTTCCCCAGACGTATGATTCGATATATCCAGGTGGGCGCCAGAGAAAAAATCCTTGAAAATTATGAGGATCTCTGGCGGTGTCTTCACTGTGGCCTTTGTACCCATACATGCCCCAGAGAAGCTGATCCTGGTGAAATTATTCTTGGCCTGAAACGATTTGTTGTTGCAAACTGGAGGTCCAAAAAAAATGTTTAATCCCAGAGATATAATTGAAATTCTTGCCGGTAATGTTAAACAGACAAAAAGTCCTTTTGGTATCCCCAAATTTATGGCTAACACATGGTTCAAGGATCTTAGCCTGCCGAAAGAAGGCGAATATTTATTGTTTACAGGGTTGATGTATCAGTTCACATTCTTTATTGAAAAATCGACTCAATATCTTGAAAAATATGAGGGTACCAGGATGGCGGGCGCTTTAAAATATGCAAGGTATATTCCCGCCTACTTTTCCGGTATCGGTCTTGCCATGATTACTTCAGGAAAAGAGAAAAAAAAAGCCGGGCAAGCCTTGAAAAATATCGTGTATCTGCTTCAAAAATCAAATGTAGATTTTGGCTACAGACCCGATTTGGATAATTACTCGGGCATCCTCCTTTATGACATGGGTGATCAGAAAGGGTTTGTAGCCCATGCAAAAAAAGTGGGCCAAAAACTTAAAAAAGCAGGAATAAAAAAAATCATTACAGTTGACCCGCATACAGCTTACGCTCTAAAGGAACTTTTTCCCAAATATACGGGTATCCATTTTGAGATAAAATCGTATTTCGAACTTCTTAACTTTGAGCCTAAAGACTGCGGTCTTCAGGTTACACTCCATGATCCCTGCTTTTTTGGCAGATATCTTAACGTATCGGATGTATCCAGAAAAGTACTTGGCAACTTGGGGATCACGACTTCAAATATTCGAAATCAGGGTGAATTTACCAGCTGCTGTGGCGGGCCTGCTGAATCCATTTCTCCCAGCCTTTCCAATGAAATCATGGAAAAAAGGGTTAAAGAACTAAAAGATCCGGGGAAACCAATTGTTGCTTATTGTCCCATTTGTCTTGGAAATCTTAAAAAATCAGGTGCCCCTGTTGAAGACTTGTCAAGTTTGCTTGCAAGACATGTTTGATCCTTCAGGCAAATTTTAAAAAACTATACAATATAAGGAGAATAAAATGACTGAAAAAGTTGAAAAAATTATGTATCTGGCCACGTGTGGGGGAGATAATCCGGAAAAAGCATGCGTCCCGTTTGTATTGGCCACTGCTGCCCTGGCAATGGATATTGAGGCAACTATTGTACTCCAGAGCAATGGGGTTTATCTTGTAAAAGAAGGCTATCGGAAAAATATGCTGCCCGGAGGCGGATTCCCCGACATTAACAAATTGTTCACGGATTTTCTTGACTATGGTGGAAAACTTTTTATATGCGGCCCTTGCATTAAAGAACGAAATATTGATCCCTCAGAGCTGCCTGAAGGAGCGAAAATTGGTGCTGCCGCACAAGTTAATCTCATGGCTATTGAAGCTGATGCTGTTTTGGTTTTCTAGTTGGATATGTGTTTTTAATTTAATCGGTTATCAAATTTTTAATATCATGAGGTAAAAAAATGGATAACAAAACCAATATAAGTCCACCGAAACGAATTACTGATCTTATCAAATTAAAAGAACTTGGATATTTTTCGGAAATGAAAATTTCCTTTGATATTATTCCAGTAAGTTTTGTTCATAAAAATTATGAATTTCAAGCATATGTTTTTTTTTGCAAATATTCAGGAGCCATAAATGATACTGCATTTGCTTTTAGAAAATGCTATGCCAAAGGATGTCCGCACAACTTATGTCCGCATGTGTCCCAGGCTGTAATGATTGCCAATCGGTATTTAAAAAGAGATTATAAGCGACTTTTAGACGCTGGTATATTTGTCGAGGAATCATTCTTTAATCTTGAGGATATGATGGTTAAATATGATGACATTGACCTGAAAAAAAATGAGACAACAGGTGGTATTCTTACGATTCATGATTTTATCAATATCGCAAAGGAAGGTAATGATGTTGAGATTCAAGTTGATCTTGAAATTATCCCGGCTGTGGAGCATTTTGCAGGCCAGGAAAATAAACAAACCTATCTGAATGTCAATTTTACGATTACAACGCTTGGAAAAACCAGCAATTTTCAAAGATGCCTTTCCTGTTTTGTTACAGATAATGAAAAAAAGGAAAAGCCAATTGCCATTACGACCGCCAATGAGCGGTTAAAGAACTTATTTAATGAATTTGATAAAGCCAAAATTAAATATATACCCAACTTTTTTAATTGACCTTTTCTAAAGGTTGTTTTTAAACATAATATAGGGGCCGGATAAGTATGGATACAAAACAGTTTCAATCAAGTTTGAAGGGGAAAACAGTCCTGGCAGATTTTAGCGCTTCCTGGTGCGGGCCTTGCAAAGCAATGGAGCCGGTCATCAGGGAAATGGTGAATAAATATGAAGGCAAAGCGACCATCATGGAAATCGACATCGATACACAAAGAACGCTTGCCACAGATTATATGGTACAAAGTATTCCCACACTGATCATATTCCGGGATGGCCGGGAGGTTAGGCGGCTGGTAGGGGTTCAGTCGGAAGAGGTCCTGGAACAAAGTCTGAATGATGTTTTAGAAAATAGATAACCCTTATTTAAATACACCTGAGAGGAGAAAATGGGTAATTGTATCAACCATCCTGAAATCCAGACCAGTTATCTTTGTATGAAACATAATATATATCTTTGTGACAAATGCCTGGAGTGCCGAGATCCGGATATCTATTGTAAATTTCGTTCTTCCTGTGCCATTCATTTTATCGCCACAAAAGACTTTGAATCCAAGCCGGATGAAGCACGATCCAAAGAATTTTCTATTGTATTTCAACCGGGTGATGTCAAGATAAATGTATCCGAAGGTGCGAACTTGCTTGAAGTTTCTAAAAGAGCAGATTTATATGTAAATGCCTCCTGCAACGGCAAGGGATCCTGTGGAAAATGCAAATTGATTGTTGAATCCGGTGTTGTAGACCATGAAAAAACTTCTTTGCTAACCCGAAAAGAACAGGAAAAAGGTTATGTACTGGCTTGCCAGGCAAAAATCATAGGTGATATTTCAGTTCGAATTCCTGAAGAAACGCTGGAAAAAAAGCTTAAAGCCGTTGGGATGGGAAAGGAGGCGACTCAAAAACTGGAGGGTCTTGTCTCCCAAATCGACCCTATGGTTAAAAAATATACCCTTCAACTTGAACCACCCACTCTGGACGATACCGTCAGTGACCTTGACCGATTGAAAAGAAAGCTGAAGCAGTCCGGGTGTGACACGGTCACAATGAGCACGGGAATCAGGGTCATGAGGCAGTTGACCCAATCCGTCAGGGAAGATAGCTGGAAAGTAACGGCATCTGTTCTTCAAAAAAAATGTTCATCAGAAATTGTGGATGTACAGCCGGCACATCAAACCAACAGGTCGCTTGGCATGGCTGTTGATCTTGGAACCACTTCAATTGTTGTTTATATTGTTGACATGTTGACAGGGGAAGTGCTGGGTGCAGCCGCAGGTCATAACAGCCAGGCTGCGTGCGGGGATGATGTTATCAATCGCATTGTCTGCTCAGAGAAAGATGGCGTAAAAAAACTAAAAAAAATGGCATTGTCGACCATTAACAATCTTTCCGGTCGAGCGCTTGATTCTCTTTCTGAGACCCATAAGAATATTGAAAATATTGTTATCTCCGGAAATACAACCATGGTTCACCTGTTATTGGGAATCGAAGCTAAATATATCCGTCGGGAACCCTATATTCCGACCATTTCTGAATTTCCAATTATTAAGGCCGGTCATATCGGACTAAAAGCAGCCCATTATGCCGGAACTTTCGTTATGCCAGGGCCTGCCGGATATGTCGGTGGAGATATCGTTTCAGGTATTCTTTATACCGGGTTTTATAAAAGCGATGATTTGACGCTTTTTATTGATGTGGGCACGAATGGAGAAATAGTGCTTGGAAACAATGAGTTCCTGATGACGGCCGCCTGTTCAGCCGGGCCTGCATTTGAAGGGGGCGGGATACGTTGGGGAATGCGTGCGGAAACAGGTGCGATTGAGAAAATAACACTTGATCCGGAAACATTTGACCCGGAATATCATACAGTAGAGAATAAACCGGCCCGTGGAATTTGCGGGTCAGGAATGATTGATCTTTTGTCGGAAATGTTAAACAACGGCGTTTTAGGACAGAATGGCAAGTTCAGGATTGATGCTGAACATCCCAGAATGACGCTTTTCAACGAGGAGCCGGCATTTATTTTAGAATTTGCAGCTGATATTGATATTGATGAAGACATCATTTTCACTGAATCAGATATTAAAAGTTTAATTTTGAGTAAAGCCGCTGTGTATGCAGGATTTACAGTGCTGCTTGCAGAAATCGGGATGGATTTTTCAATGGTCCGGCAGATGATCATAACCGGTGGGTTCGGCCAGTATCTTGATATTGAAAAAGCTGTAACAATAGGCCTTTTACCGGATATTAACCGAGAGATATTCAAGTATATGGGTAACAGCTCCATTGCCGGTGCTTATATGGCATTGCTGTCAAGCGAAGACCGAAAGCAGGCAATAGACATATCAAATACCATGACATATATTGATTTTTCCAGCAATACCAAGTTTATGGATGAATTCACAAAGGCCCAGTTCCTGCCGCATACAGATTCAAAATTATTTCCAAGCGTAACCAAAATCAAATAAACATCAGTTTGCATCTGGCATAATAAATGCATTATTTTCAAGTATGGTTTAGACTGGAAAGTCTTATCCCACAACATATAGAACGAGGAGAAACTATCATGAATACTTCCGAGCAAATAACACCATGCCCTTATTGTGGACTCGAAACGCCAATTGAATTACCGGAGAATTATGCCCCGGTTTATGCCCATTGTAATGTTTGTAACAAAAAATTTATCATAGAGCGCCTGTCCAAAGGGTTTCAAACCCTGACCATGGAAGAGGCTCCCCGCAGCAGTGATCCAGACTGCATTGAACTTGAAAGTGGAGCGAGTGACGAAGAATAAAGTTAGGATTATTGTCGTGAAGTTTTTTCCCAGGTGAGCCTTTTGGGGAACACAGGAAATGGGAGCCTTTTGCAACCTGTGTTAATCGGTATCTTTTTGCCACTAAAAATATAATTAAAAATACAAAACCGAATAGCAGTATTAGGGGCAATCAAATTCCATTGGGTAACGCTCCCATAACGTTGCTTTTTTTAAAAAAAGTAACGTTAACCATACAGTATCAGTGTACAGCAACTTTGGTAGGTGGGGGTGAAAGGGAGGAGGACGAAAGCCCTCCTCTTGGATTTTATAACTTGTTAATTATATTGATAAGGTCTTTAAAATCGTTGTCATCCGGATGTCCTACCGCAGCATCCGCATTCTTTATCCAGACAGGCGGTTCTGCTTTTTGTTTGATTTTTTCAAGGACTTTGGGATTTACTTCACCCTGGCAGGTAAATATGCCTGCGATCTGTGCTCCGTTTGTCAGATTTACAGCATATTCAACAGCATTTTTAACATGGTCGGAATTTTTTGCTGCCCCATGGCTTGCAAAAAGAAAGACCTTTGAATGGTTGTTTAATTTTGACAAATACTCGATTGCTTTCGGGTCTGGTTTTCCCGCCTGGAACCAGAATCCGACAGCAACCAGATCATAGCCGCCGGCAGGAGGTGCCTGGTCTATTGAAACAATGTCTTTTTCTCCCTCTATAGTATCAAATATTTTTTTGGCAAGTTTAAGTGTGTTTCCGGTTTGACTGGAATAAGTAATCAAAGATTTCATGTTCATCCTCCGTTAAGATTAGTTTGGTGGTAACGCTTTTAACCTGGCTAACTCAGAGAGCAAAATACATGCCATGAGTAAGGTTTGATGAAGACCAGCAAGACATGAAAAAATCCAATCAAAGAAAACTTCCTCCCCTTGATATTAAAGGGTTCACATTACCGATTAAAGGAAATAATAATCAAATGACATATCAATGGTAACGTTACCATTACGTTACCGGTGTCGAATTGCACCCTGTTATTGCATTTTAAAAAAATTAGTTTTTTTTATTTCAACATAACTATCTGAAATTAGACGTTTTTAACTCTAAAAAGCATTCGGACCACTTTGTTTCAAACATCTGGCATCATCTTTGCGATACAGGGTTTTAACTAAACATGAAAATAAGTTTCCAGGGCTTTGCCAGGACATTATAAATAGGAGTTTATATGAATATTCGGAAAATAACATCTTTAACCGCGCTGATTTCATTTGTTCTCATTATACTGACAAGTGTAATCTTATATATTGTACCCCATGGAAGAATCGCTTACTGGTCTGACTGGCATCTATGGGGATTTTCAAAAACCGAATGGGGAAATCTTCATATCAATCTGGGGGTTCTCTTTCTTTTGGCCATATTTCTCCACATCTATTACAATTGGAAACCCATTATCAATTATATGAAAAACAGGGCAAAAAAAGTCACTGTTTTTACAAATAATTTTAATGCGGCACTGGTGATAACTCTTGTTTTTGCCCTGGGGACTTATTTTATGATCCCTCCTTTTTCAACTCTGTTGATTTTCAGTGAAAGTATAAAAGATGCCGGTGCAATAAAGTATGGTGAGCCTCCTTTCGGTCATGCAGAGCTTGCACCTCTGGATTCTCTAATTAAAAAAACCGGGCTTGACTCCAGACAAAGCCTTGATAAACTTAAAGTAGCAGGAATAAAATTTGACAGCCCCAAAGATATTTTACTTGATATTGCAAAGAAAAATAAGCTCACCCCAAAGCAAATTTTTGAGATCATGCAGCCTGTTAAGGCATTGGGTCAAAAAATCATGCTTCCTGAGATACCTGCACCAGGAGTAGGAAATAAGAGTTTTTTACAATTTTGCAGTGAATATGAACTTGATTTTGAAACACTTCTGGTTGATCTAAAATTAAAGGGGCTTCAAATAAATAAAGATGAAAAGTTGAAAACACTGGCTCAAGAAAACCAGATCTCACCTATTCAACTTTATGATCTCATAAAACAAGTATCAGAAAGAGAAAAAAATTGATCGATCTTAATTTCCTCCAGCGCTTCATTCAAAGAGATTTTTTTGTCATGAATATGTTTTTCAATGGCCGGAAGGGATAAAAGCAGTTCTCAAAAGAGACTTTCAGGATGTCATGCTGCTTGATCTTTAAACTTTGGTCAGCTATATTATGTTCTTCAAGCAAATCTGGAAAGGATAGAGACCATGTTGTCTAAATTTTTAAGCAGTTTTGATGCGAAAACAATATCAAATATTGTAATTGGTTATATTCCCAATTTACTTATGGCAGCAATTCTATTTTTTCTTTTTTGGTTTGCAAATAAGGTGATCCAACAGGTGTTTGCTTCATTCCTAAAAAGAATGAAAGTAGACAAAGAACCCGCCAACCTTCTACTTAAAGGCGCAAGAGTCGGTCTTTATATTTTTGCATTTCTTACTATTGCGGATCAATTACAAATCAATATTAAATCACTACTAGCGGGTGTTGGTGTTATGGGGCTTGCCCTTTCCTTTGCGGCAAAAGATACGGTTGGAAATATTATATCTGGTATTGTGATCATCATTGACAGGCCGTTTAAAGAAGGGGATTGGGTATTGTTGGGGTCCATGCATGCAACAGTTACGCAAATACGATTAAGAACCACTGTGCTTACAACATTTGATAATGAAACTGTGGTGGTTCCAAATCAGCAGATATCCCAGGAACGAATCATTAACTATACCATGACGCCAAAAATTCGTGTGAAAATACCTATCGGTATTGCGTATAAGGAAAATATAAGTGAGGCCAGGACCGTCCTTTTGGAAACCATTAAAGGTGATGATAGAATATTATTAAATCCTTCTCCCATAGTAATAGTGACTGGCTTGGGAGACAGCAGCGTCAATCTTCAATTAAGGTTCTGGATCGAGAATTCAGAAGATCAATATGGTTTTGCATGGGAATATACAGAAAAATGTAAGGTTGCCCTGGATAAAGCCGGCATTGAAATACCATATCCACATTTACAATTGTTTTTGGAAAAGACAGATGGTGTCAAATTGCTGGCAACAGCATCATCAACTGACGCTTTAAACAAAAAGCTTCATTAACCTGAGTTTTCAAAACCATTTTTTCCGTTTGAAATAAACAATAAGAGCAGTGGCCACAGTGATCATGACTGCCCAGAAAATGAAATAACTGTACTTGTATTTAAGTTCTGGAAGATATTCAAAATTTGTTCCATAAGGTCTTTTAAAAAAGGCAATGTTTGTTCTTGTATTAATTCACTGTCAAGCCGAGAAATCCTGTGAATGGCATCCTTGGCAGGTCGAACAGTTTTTCTCTTGCTGAGATTGCTACAAATATGAAGGTAAAAGGTGGTGGAGATTATTATTTGATTGAAAATCATTTTATGAGAAATATTCTTAAATCCATGACATTTGTATGGGTTGGACCGGTGATGATAAGATCATCAAGTGTCTTAAAAAAATGATATGAATCATGGGCAGTTAAATATTTTTTCGCAGATATTTCAATATCCCAGGCCCTTTTAAGGGTATTGTTATCAGCAATTGCACCTGCTGCATCAGTCGGCCCGTCTGTACCGTCTGTTCCCAAAGAAAGAGCTACAATGTTTTTTTCTCCTGCGATCTCAATGGCAGATGCCAGTACAAATTCCTGATTTCGCCCGCCTAGTCCATGATCCTCCATGGTGACGATTGTTTCCCCGCCTGAAATGATACATCCTGGCGATGGAACAGGATTACCTGTTGATAAAATCTCCTTTGCTATGGCTGAATGCATCTTAGCAATCTCTCTTGTTTCTCCTTCAATCAAGGAAGATAAGATTATCGTGTTATAGCCCAATGATTCTGCTTTGGTTTTTGCCTTTGCAAGTGTATTAAAATTATTGCCAATGATAATATTATGAACTTTTTGGAAACAGGGATCAGAAGGCTTTGGCGTTTCACTGATTTTATCGGCACACCCTTTGTTAATATGGTTCAGGACATTTTTCGGCAGCTTTAAGGCAATATTATACGATGTAATAATGTCTTTGCAATCTTTAAAAGTGCCTGTATCGGGAACGGTAAGCCCCGAAGCGATGATATCAAGATCATCACCCACAACATCAGATAGAATCAGAGATATTATGGTTGCAGGAAAGGCTGCTTTTGCAAGCCCACCACCCTTAATAAGGGAAAGATGTTTGCGGATGGTATTGATTTCATGAATTCTGGCACCGCAGGAAAGCAAAATCTTGGTTGTATCCTGTTTTTGGGCCAGGGATATGCCGTCACAGGGCAAAGGCGATAAAGCAGACCCGCCTCCTGAAATAAGGCAGAGAATAAGCGTCTTTTCATGGGCATTTTTTGCCATATCAAACAGTTTCATGGCACCGGCTTGGCCGTTTTTGTCAGGAATGGGGTGTCCTGCCTCAACCAATTCAATGTTCTTAAGATTTGCCGTGTGATCATATTTTACATTAATACTTCCCCTGGATATGTTTGAACCCATAATATTTTCAAGCTCTTTTGCCATGGCAGCGCTGGCTTTGCCTGCGCCAATAACCAGGATTTCTTCAAAATCTGAAAGATCAAAAGTTAAATCTCCAATGGTAAGGATATTTTTGTAAAGCTTTAAATGGCGTTTGATTGCAATGGCCGGATCTGCAGATAAAAGACCGGCTTGAAAAATTTCTAGGACATCTTTTCTGAGTCTCGAAAAAAAGGTTTGTTCATTTTTTTTAGGCGGCATTTAATATTCTCTTTTTTATCCTAATTTTAAGAAAACTTTCATTATGCAAGACCATATAATTTTTGATAAAGCAAGCATAAAAGCCTTAAACTGCCATTGCATAAGAAAAGTTAAGTTAAAAAAGGCCGTGGATAGATTGTTTGGAAATCTTGTATTTAGATGATAAATTGTGATACATTTTTTTCTTTATAAAATATTTTAATAAACAATTAAGGGTGATGATGAACACAACTATTACATCCAAAGATTTAAGAGTATTTATTGAAAATTATATAGCCGATTATCCTGCATCCACTGGTGAAAAAAATATATGGCGGTCACCCCTATTAGTTACAGCAAAGGCAGACCATCGTTTTGATATTCTGCCTGAAATTGCAGCTGATAACCATTCCCTTCCAAAAGATCTTCTGGCCACGGGAAAGTCGGTCATTGTTTTATTTGTTCCTTTTACCAGGGAGATGGCCAAAGAAAATCATAAGGGAGATATCCCCTGTCGGAACTGGGGAAAGGCATATGAAACCACTAATAATTTGATTAATAAATTGACCGGGCAGATAAAGATTTTTCTTGAAGATGCAGGATATAACTCTGCTTTGGTGCCGGCAACGCATAATTTTGATCATAAGAAACTTATGGCCCGCTGGTCCCATAAGCATCTGGGATATATCGCAGGTTTGGGCCGTTTCGGTGTAAATGCCCAGTTCATAACGCCAAAAGGCTGTGCAGGTCGTTTGGGCAGCCTTGTCACCCAGGCAGATCTTGGTGACAGCCCATTGGTTATGGAAAAAGAGTTATGCCTTCATAAAAATGGGCATAAATGCCTGGTTTGCGTCAGGCGATGCCCTGTAAAAGCAGTGTCTGAAAAGACAGGTATTGACAGGAAAAAATGCTGGTCCAGACTAAAATCAAACATCAGTGAAACTCAACAACTGGCAGGTCTGAATGAAACCACCCATGTATGTGGAAAATGCCAGGTTGTGGTTCCCTGCAGTTTTAAAGTGCCAAAGGTGCGTAGGCCTTGAAATACATCAAGTTTTTATTTGATAAATAATCTAATTTCTACTATTTTTACCATACTTTGCAAATAATCAATGATTACAGGGTGTAAAAAAGGAGATAATATGAGCGGGTACCTTAAACGAGATTGGGAAACATTTCCCACAGAACAACTCAAACGGGTTGATCAGCCAACAACCAAAATTAATGAGGAGCAGATCAAAAGACCCAGTGAACGTCAAGCCGGTTTCTGCAAAGCCGCTGCAGGAGATTATGGTGAAAGATTACAAAAGGAATTTCGAAGATTTGTCCCCAAGTATCCAATCTCAGGAGCCATAGCATGGATGAGAGATAATATGAGGCCTTTCAGGGATGGGAACGTGGCAGGGAGTAAGGCCCCCCTTTTGGATAATACTGAAGCTATAACACGTCATATAAAAGAAACAGCCTATTTTTTGCGGTCTGATGCTGTTGGTGTATGCGAACTCCCGGCATATGCTGTGTACAGCCATCAGTTCAATTTTAAGGATATGGATGCTGGAGAAAAACCCCTGGAGCTGGATCATACCCATGCCATTGCAATTATGATTGACCAGGATGATAGAACAAACCAGGCATTCAATGGAAGCGACTGGATCAGCAACTCCATGAGCATGATGTCCTATGCCACATCTGGTTTTGTTGCTATAACCCTGGCTGAATATATCCGCCGGTTGGGCTATTCTGCAAAAGCCCATTATGCTCCTTATTATGATCTTATGGTGCCGCCAATACTTTTGATGGCTGGCTTAGGAGAAATGAGCCGGATGGGTGACACTGTATTGCATCCGTTTATGGGACCTAGGTTCAAGGCTGCTGTGGTGACAACCGATTTGCCCATGACTCCGGATAAGCCCATTGATTTCGGGCTTCAGGATTTTTGTTCTCAGTGTAAAAAATGTGCAAGGGAATGCCCCAGCGGAGCTATAAGCGATGGTGACAAGGTCATGCATAATGGATATGAAAAATGGCCTCTGGATGTTAAAAAATGTACCACCATGCGCGTTGGAAATCAACATGGCTCAGGCTGCGGAACCTGTGTAAAGGTTTGCCCCTGGAGTAAACCCTACACCCCATTTCACAGGGCTATAAACTGGACCATGAGAAATATAAAATTTGCCAGGAGATTCGGCATTTGGGGAGATGATTTACTGGGATATGGTAAGCCTGATAATAAAAATAAATGGTGGTTTGACCTTGAGGATGAAAATGGTGATGGAAATTTAACTATTCCAAAATCAAATAATACCAAAGTTAAATAATAAATGATGATATTGAAACCGGTCTAATATGAAAAATATAAATCAGAGCCGCCCAGACAACAATATTGATGACACTATCCTGTCACAACTTATGCCTTTGTTTTTTTTAACATCCATTTTTTTTCTAAACTTTACCATCCGAATTATTATTTCACCTTTGCTACCAACCATACTGTCTGATATGAACCTTACTGCCAACCAGGCCGGTTCTTTTTTTTTAATATCTGCAACTGGATATTTTATTTCAATATTGTGTTCAGGGTTTGTTTCATCGCAAATCAGACATAAAAAAACAATTGCGTTTTCAGCTATAGCCTCGGGTATTGCTTTTTTAGTTACAGGTTTCAGTCAGGATCTGTTGAGTATGCGGATCGGGCTGTTTATCGTAGGTATGTCAGCTGGATTGTATCTTCCATCCGGAATCGCAATGCTAACATCTTCCATAAGCAGCAAAAACTGGGGAAAAGCAATTGGTGTTCATGAAATGGCACCTAACCTGAGTTTTTTACTGGCACCGATAATTTGTGAAGGGCTGCTGTTATGGCTTTCATGGAGGAGTGTTCTAATAGTTGTCGGGGCAACTTCCATTTTACTTGGGATCTCTTTTTATAAATTTTTCACTGGAAAGGATTTTCCAGGTGAAGCTCCTATGCTGAAATCATTTTTGCCAATAGTGGTAATGCCTTCTTTCTGGATGATGATCATTTTGTTCAGCTTAGGAGTAACCGGGGGCCTGGGAGTTTATTCCCTGCTGCCTTTATTTCTTTCCAGCGAGCATGGAATGCTCCAGTCCCAAGCCAATACACTGATTACCATGTCTAGAATATTAACATTACCCACGGCATTGTTGATCGGATGGTTGACAGATCGTTTTGGCCTGAAACCAACACTTGCACTTGTATTGCTTCTTACCGGTATCTCAACCCTATTTATAGGCGTGGCATCAGGTCGATTTTTGCAAATTGTTATATTTACCCAGCCATTATTCTCTGTGTGTTTTTTTCCTCCTGCTTTTGCAGCCTTATCAAATATCGGTTCTAAGGAAACCCGTAATGTAGTGATCTCTTTTACAATACCCATTGCTTTCTTGCTTGGAGGAGGTGTTGCGCCGAATGCAATAGGTCTTTTAGGGGAAAAAGGGTTTTTCTCCATGGGCTTTATTGCTGCGGGTGGTTTAATTTTATCAGGTGCTATTATCCCCTTTTTTCTTAAACTCCAGAAAAACTGATAATTATATTTTATAAATGACTTGCGTGAGAAACTTTAAAGTACCTTTTTGCCAAAGGAAATAAAATTACTTGATCATTTCCACTACAGCCTGATTAACTGGTATTTCACCCTTGGCAATCCGATCGATATTCATAGCAACCGATTCAGCAATACCCTGCATGGAAACATCTGTGGCACCACCGATATGAGGTGTTGCTATGATATTGTATTGAAATATTTCATCTGCAGGCTCAGGGGGCTCTTCCCAGAAGACATCCAGCCCGGCACCTGCGATCTCTTTTTTCTTTAACGCAGATTTCAAGGCTGTATAATCTACAAGACCACCCCTTGATACATTGATCAGAAAGGCATTGGCTTTCATTAGTTTCAATGTTTTTTCATTCATCATCCCTTGATTGGAATGATTTAAAGGAAGACATAAAACAACATAATCAGATTGTTCAAGAAGGATATCAAGATCGTCCGGGCCACCCACCCAGTCCAGACCCAATTTCCTTTGTGCTTGTTCAGGATTGAATTGTTTAATGCCAATGAGTTTAACATTGAAAGGCCTTAGTCTATTGATCAATGCCTTTCCAATACCGCCGAGTCCTACTATCCCCACAATACGCCCCTTTAACGAGATCCCCATTGGCCCGCCCATGATCCGGTTTTTAAGGCTTTCTTTCATTCCATCTATATTGCGGGATAAACCGATCATTAAATATATTGCAATTTCTGCCACGGAATCGGCATTACCTGAGATATCCGTTGGAACATTTGCAACAAAAATTCCCTGTTCACGGGCAGCGTTAATATCCACAAGCTCAAGCCCTGCGCCACATTGCTGGATCAATCGTAGCCTGTCCGCTGTCTTTAGGACAGTTTGGGTCACTTTGGACATGGTTGGTATTAATATATCAAAACCGGAAAGATCTGTGATCTCAAAACATCCCTGCGCGATAAATTCGTGTTCCGGCAATAATCTTTTTACCCGATTCAAAAAGCCACCCCATGCATCTTCGGATGCTGCAAATAATATTCTCATTTTTCCATTCGCTATTTATTAAATTAAAAAAAACTTCGATTATTCATACAATACTCACAATCTTTTATTATCAGAAAAAAGTCGTGTCAATGAATTCATTTTAATTTATTAATTATTCAAAAGGATAAAGCTGTAGACAACCGTCAGCATTAACGTATACCCCATGAGGACATAAAACCATGCCCCGGAAAATTTTGGTGTTCGCAGGGATGATAGGTTAAAGCCCGCCATGGTTATGAACATTGCATAGAGTAAGATTGAAAAAATGCCGGGACTGAAAAACTGTTCAAACAGAAAAATAAACGCAAAAATAATAACATTGTTGTCCAGCGCAAGCCCCTTGTAAGTTGAGCTGTCCACAAGACCGAATACATTAAAATAACTCAGTCGTATCGCACCGGTGGCTACAATCACAAAGGCACCAGGCAAATACCATGCATTGAACTGCCCATAACTTAAAAGAAAAACAGCCGGACAGATGCCAAAGCTGACCATATCGATCAACGAGTCCAGCTGCCCTCCAAATTCCCTTTGTTTTTTTGTTCTGCTCTTCATGTTTCGAGCGATAATACCATCTCCCCAGTCAAAAAGAACGGCCCAGATCATTGCAATGACGGCAATAGGAAATAGTTGTACAACCGCAAAATAGATTCCTAAAAGCGCACATAAAAGCCCTGCAAGGGAACAGATATTTGGAAGATCTTTGGCAAACCAGAGCATACCGGTCTGATGTGAGGATTTATCGGGTGTTGTGTTCATTACAATCTCTCTATTTATACCCAAGGATAGATGCCAGGGCATCCACCAGGTTGGTGTTTTCCTGTTCAGTCCGGGAGGCAATGCGGATAAAACGATCCCCATGGGCCAGCGTTTTGCCCAGACAGTGTTTGATATACATATTATGGTCAACAAATAATTTTTCTGTCAATTGGGGCGCATTCAGCCCCGTGTCGGGTAGACGGCAAAAAATAAAATTTGCGTCTGGTTGATACACCAAAAGCTGTGAAAAAGCCTTCAGGTTTTCATACAGTTTATCTCGATCTTTTCTAACCTGGCTGCAGCTTTTTATAAAATCTTCACGAAAATCGGGCAGGATCCTTAAGAATTCTTCGGCAAATCCGTTAATATTCCAGATATGGACACCTTTGCGAACCGCATCGGCAAATTTAAGATTTGCCGTAACCAGATATCCGATTCGAATGCCGCAGATACCATATGCCTTACTCAAGCTTTTAAAAATTGCGATGTTGGGATACTGCTCAATTTCATCTTCCATTGAGAATTGATCCGGGTCCTTTGTAAAATCAATAAAGGACTCATCAATAATCAGCTGACAGTCATGATGAGCCAGTTTTTGTGCCAGGCGAATCAGGTCCTGTTTTGGGACAGCTATGGAGGTTGGATTGTTCGGTGTGACCACAACCGCAACATCTGCGTTGGCTTTAATCGTGTGAGCTGCGAATTTATCCACATCCAGCTGGAAAGACGGTGATTCAAGAGGAAACTCTATAGCACTGCCCTTTGGTGCTGCATTCACATATTCATTAAATGAGGGCACCGGAACAATGAGGCGGTTTGCCATCTGTCCTGAGACAATTTTGATAAGCTCTGCTGCACCATTACCAACAACAATGCGCTCTGGTGGTTGATCAATAAGCTTACCCATAAGACTGGCCAGAGCATCCTGGGCAATCGGGTAGTTCAGAACAAGTTCATGAATTTTATTTTTAAAGCAGGTAAACACCTTTTCCGGCGGAAAATAAAGGTTATATAAATATGCATGATCAATAAAATCATGGCGATAATATCCACCATGCTGACCGGAAATGTAATCATATTTTTCCGCCGGGTTGTTATAATCAGGCTTGGGCATATAGGCTTCCTTTTAAAACTTTTTTACTGACAGGCAGGTCTGTTTTTTTTAAATAATTTTTTCCTAAATTATTAAAGGGCAGACTGACCTTTGATGGAAACAGGCGTTCAGCAGATGCAAGGTCTTCTATGGTGTCAATTTCATACCATGGCTTATGGTCAAAAAAGACAGCTTCAAAGGAGAGTGCTTTTTCAATCACCAATTGCCTGAATACTTTTTCATAATAGTCATTAACCCTGCCTGCCAGAATAAATTGATTCAGTTTTTCAATAACCAGATACCAGGAGGAAACACAAAGACTGTATATATTTACCGTTTTGTAATGAATCGGGCCGGAACCATCTGCCCCATCACTATGAAAGGCATTAATCGCGTTGGATGCATTGATTGTGACTGTTGAACCGTTCAGCCACGGTTTCATTTTGGAAATGGCAATCCTGTCAGGGTAAAGCATGTCCTTCAATAAAGACGGGTCAAAAACAAGGTCACTTTCAATGAGTAAAAAAGGTTCATTAATAATGTCTCTGGCCATCCATAAGGAGTATATATTATTGGTTGTTTTATATAACGGGCTGAAAACATACTCAATGGTAAGATTGCCTGCCCGGGTTTCCAGAAAATTTCGAATACAGTCTTCCAGGTGGCCGGTAACCACGACCAGTCGTTTAAAACCGTTTTGATTCAGGCTTTTGATCAATCGTTCTAATATGGAGATTTCATTCACAAGGGTGAGGCATTTAGGTGATTTTTTTGTAAGGGGAAGCAGGCGGCTTCCTGTGCCGGCTGCCAGCAGTAAGGCTGTTGTTATTCGTTTTTGGGGAGGGAGTTTCTTTCCTGGTTCCATAGATTTCCTAATATAATAATTAATAAACTCAAAAAATAACATCTATTTTGAAGATGATATTTCTTGTGTACTTGACGAATTTTATTAAAGAAAAAAGCTTCTAACTATTGGGGCAAACCACATTTGAGTATTGGGGATATACACCTTAAGAGGGAAACGTTTGCGTATCCTTATATATCGATACGACAATTAACAGGGTACAGGAATATCAAATAAAGTCAAGTGTCAAAGACTTCTTCATTCTTAATTGGCATTTTTTTGCCCGTGCATTGTTTATTGTAGTATCCGGTCTTGCTTTGAGCAAACTGGGAGAACGAACCCCCCAACAGGCAGCCGATAAAAGCGTATGAACCGGCTGGGGGGTAACGGTTTTTCAGGGTTTGTGTCGGTAAAAAACTGCAGTTGAAGGTGGCTCCAGGGTATTGCCAAGGATGAGGTCACAGGCTTTTTCCGCCACCATCATTGTGGGGGCGTAGATATTGCCGTTGGTCACATAGGGCATGACAGATGCATCCACTACGCGCAGATTTTCCACCCCGTGAACCTTCATGGTATCCGGATCCACTACAGCCATGTCATCTTTGCCCATTTTACAGGTGCAGGATGGGTGCAGAGCTGTTTCAGCATCCTTTGCCACCCATTTAAGGATATCTTCATCTGTCTGGATATGGCTGCCCGGAGATGTTTCGCCGCCGTTGAATTCGCCAAAGGCCGGTTGATTCATGATTTTCCTGGCACATCTTATGGCTTCCACCCATTCTTTGCGGTCCTGGTCCGTGGAAAGGTAGTTGAACTTAAGGGCCGGGTGCTGTCGGGGATCTGTAGATTTTATTTTAACAGATCCTTTGGAATTGGAATACATGGGACCTACATGGACCTGATACCCATGGCTGTGGCTGGGCTGGCTGCCGTCGTAGCGGATGGCCAAAGGCAGGAAATGAAATTGAATATTGGGATATTCCACATCCTCATTGCTCCTGACAAATCCACCGGCCTCAAAATGATTGGTGGCAGCGGGCCCTGATCTGTGAAAGAGCCATTGGTATCCTATAAAGGGTTTTTTCCACCACTTGAGTGCCGGGTTCATGGATACGGGTTTTTTGCTTTTGTACTGGACATAGACTTCCAGGTGATCCTGCATGTTTTCTCCCACACCAGGCAGATCATGGACCACATTGATGCCAAGTTCTTTGAGCTCCTGTGCATTTCCTACGCCTGACAATTGTAGAACCTGGGGAGAGTTGATAGCACCGGAGCAGACAATGACTTCTCCTGCATGGACGGTTTTCGGACTGCCTTTTTTACCTTTGACAAATTCCACGCCTATGGCTTTTTTATTATCAAACAGGACTCGGGTGGTAAGCGCCCGGCAGATGAGATCCAGATTGGGTCGTTTTTTTAATACGGGGTGCAGATAGGCCCTTGCAGCACTGATACGCCGTCCACGGCTGATATTTCGGTCAAAGGCGCCAAACCCTTCCTGCTGGTATCCATTGACATCGCTGGTCAAAGGATATCCAGCCTGTTCCGTGGAATTTAGGAAAGCCGCAAAAAGCGGGTTTTTACAGGGTCCGGTTTCAAGAATAAGGGGACCGTCAGTTCCATGGTATTCATCTGGTCCTTTAAGACGATTTTCAGCTCTTTTGAAATAGGGCAGGTTGTGGGCGTAATCCCAACTCTCCATACCATTGTCTTCGGCCCATTTTTCATAGTCCATGGCATTGCCGCGTATGTAGATCATGCCGTTGATACTGGATGAGCCGCCAAGGACCTTGCCCCGGCCATGGAAAACTTTTCTGTCGTTCATATGTGGCTCGGGTTCGGATTCGTAACACCAGTCATAATATTTATTGCCTAATGGATAGGTCAGACCGGCAGGCATGTGAATAAAAACATCCCAGATATAATCAGGCCGGCCGGCTTCCAGGACCAATACTTTGTTTGCCGGGTCCTGGCTGAGACGATTGGCCAGAACACACCCTGCAGAGCCGCCGCCAATAATAATATAATCATATTTTTCTTTCATCTTCTTTAATTCCTTTTAAGTATTATCGGTTTTAGGTTATCAGGCTGATAAACCCGGCCACCAGGGTATCAATATTTAATTCACCATCCCTTACAAGGGCCTGGAGAGCAACGCCTTGCAGACCTGAGATAAAACAGATGGCCGCTGCTCTGTTGGTTTCCTTCAGGCAAATCCGGTTCAGGGCATCTTCAAAGGCATTCACAAATTTGTCATAAGCTGCCTGGATTTTTATAATGACAGGCCCCCTGATGCCGCTGAATTCAGCCGCCAGTGAGGCCAGTGCAATGATGGAATCAGGATGATGACGAAATCTGTCCATGAAAATATCCATCATGCCGTGGATCATTTTTTTATAATCTATATGGTCGTGGCTCAGATACTCAATGTATTGATCAAAACTATGGTCAAGTTCTTTTACCACGTCTTCTAAAATATCCGGTTTTGAATTGTAGTGATGAAAAACGGCTCCCGTGGTCATGCCGATATGATAGGCAATGTCCTGGATAGTGGTTTTGTGGTATCCCAGCCGTGCAAATAAATGGGTTGCTGTTTCAAGAATCATCCTCTTTGTGGCGATTCGTTTGGCTTCTTTTTTATTGACGGGGTCCGGCATACTCTATCCTCAGTCGGTTCAGAGTTTTATTGGCGGGAACACCTTTTTTATCCCATCCCCGCAATTGATAATATTCCTGCCTCATATAGTCCATATCCTTGTTTGAAATCCTGTGACCTTTTGCAGGACCATCAGGAAGAGGTTCTTTTACAAACCGGTGAGGAAGGATATCTTTTGTTGCATCCAAACCATGGGCCAGGTTAAAACATCTGACAAGGTTCCAGATACGTTCACCTGTTTCCATAAAGGTTTTGATATCTGCTTTTTGGCCGGTTGCAGCGCTTAAAAGCTCGGCATAGGTTTCACCTGAGATGCCGTAACTGCCAAAGTCACAATTGACCATAGTGTCCGTGCCAGCGGAATAATTCTGCAGCGCCACCACCATTTGCGCTTTACCTTCAGGCGAAAGCGGATCAAGGGGATGGCCTTCCCATTCTCCTGACAATTCATAGGCCAGGGGAAAACCTCTCTGGTGACACCCGCCCCGATCTGTTGTCATATATGCCAGGCCCATGCCTGACACTCCTCTGGGACCCCATGCAGGCGATTCAAGCCCTTTGGTGTGCACGGCCAATTGTTCTGCTGTTCCGCCGATTTGTTTTGCAGCCAGTTTCACTCCTTTGGACAAAAGCCTTCCAAGCTCACCTTTCCGGCCTGCAATGGCATGGATAAGGTATTCAGCCGCCGCTATATTTCCAAACTTCAATTCAATCTCCGTTGGAGCTTTAATCAGTCCTTTTTCACAAGCTTCCATGGCAAAGCCTATGATATTGCCGGTGGACATGGAATCCATTCCATAAAGGTCGCAGAGTTTTACCAGGTGGGCCACAGCTCTGATATCTGAAATATCCAGGTTGGAACCCATGAGGGCGGCAGATTCATACTCTATAATATCAGTAACAATGCCTTTGTATTTTCCGGTTCTAACAGCACCTATTTTGCTGCACCGTATGGGACAGCCCATGCAGGCAGAGCTGCCAAGCCAAAGATGCTTTGACTGTCCTTTTTCAGAAAGCTTTGATGCATTTGAAAATGTTCCGCCTTGATAATTTTTATGGGGCAAAAGACCTGTCTCATTGGCATACTCCACGGAAGAGGCTGTGCCGGCTACCCTGAAAGCCTCTACATCTGGACTTTCTTCAAGTTCTTTAAACGCCTTGCTGCAGGCTGTTATAAATCGCTTGGGATCATGTACTGCAACAGGTTTGGAGCCTCTGACGGCAATGGCCTTCAGGTTTTTGGAACCCATGACTGCCCCGGCTCCGCCCCTACCTGCCTGGCGATTGTATTCACAGCCGATGAGGGCAAAAAGGACCTGGGCTTCTCCTGCCTGACCAATGCCCGCAATCTTGATGGTTTCATCATTGAGTTCATTTTTGATCAGCCTGTTTGCTTCAAGCGTATCCGTTCCCCAAAGATGCCGGGCATCCCGAATTTCCACCTGGTCGTCATCAATCCATATATAGACGGGTTTGTTGGCCTGTCCCTTAATGACGATGCCGTCATAACCCGCATATTTGATTTCATGAGAGAAACTGCCGCCAAAATAGGAATCAAGGAAAATTCCGGTCAATGGTGATTTTGTGACCACACATCCGCGCATGGCAGGGGCCATGGTGCCTGTTAAAGGGCCTGGCATAAACATCAGCAGATTGTCTTTGCCCAAAGGATCAGTTCCTGGGGGAACCTGGTCATAGAGAAGCTTTGCTCCAAATCCCTTACCGCCGATAAAATCAGCCTTAAAGGCATCCGTGACGGGAATAGTTTCAAAGGATTCACAGGATAAATCAATCATCAGCAGTTTGTTTGTGTAGGCTTCATTCATTGATCTTTCCTCTATAAATAAGTTCAAGGGCTCCTGTAGGGCATGCTTCAACGCACAAAGGCTCCCCCTGACACAATTCGCATTTAACTGCTTTTTGGGTGTCTGGATCCAGTGCTGCCATTCCAATAGGGCAGTATTGGACACAAAGGCCGCAGCCAATACATTTATCCTCTATGATACAGACAATACCTTCATCATTTCGATGGATGGCTTTCGAAGGACAGACATTCATGCAATAGGCATTTTCGCATTGATTGCAGACGATAGGTATGTGGTAGAGGTTTTCATTTTTGTGTTGAATCAAAAGACGGGCCCGCCTGGGGTTATACCCCTTGATCAGGTCCATGCTGCAGGCCAGCTGACAGATGCTGCATCCGGTACATTTGTCAAAATGAGTGTGGATAAAGGCTTTGATGACTTTCTCCTTAATAATTTTATTTATTCTGAAAGTAGAAAATATCACATATTATGTATTATGTAAATGGCTTTTTTATTGCTTTTAAAAAAAAGCTATGGTATATCGCAACTTACATATCACATACTATGTGATAGAAAAAAACTGTACTAAACTTCCACCTTAAAAAAGGAATTGGTAAAATGCTCAAAGCGATCAATATCACCAAAAGGTTTGGAGCACTGGCAGCAGTGGATGACCTGAGCTTTGAAGTGGAAAAGGGACAGGTATTTGGAATAGCCGGACCCAATGGTGCGGGTAAATCAACCCTTTACAACCTTATCACTGGATTTTACAAATATGAAGGCAAAATCGAGTTTGATGGTCAGAATATCACCGGACTTCCCACACACAAAATAGCCCGCCTTGGCATTTCAAGGACATTCCAGATTCCTCAAATTTTTGAAAGCCTGACTGTGGAAGGAAGTGTTAACCTGGGCTGCCGTTTCGGAAATATCGGCAAATATGACCCCGGCTATTCCGATAAGATGATATCTTTTGCAAGCCTTGAAGAAGAGCGCAGCAATAAAACCGATCTATTGAATCTTCTGGGCAAAAAAAGACTGATGATCGCTGCGGCTCTGGCCACAAAACCCAAGATATTAATGGTTGATGAGCCCATGGCAGGGCTTAATGCTTCAGAAATTAAGCAAATGACAAACCTCATAAAAAAAATCAATCAAGACCTTAATATCACCGTCATTATCATCGAGCATTTTATGAAGGTTTTAACAGAGCTTGCCAATCCGATTTTGGTCATACAGAATGGCAAAGAGATCTGTACAGGGACACCTGAACAAATTACCACCAATAGAGAGGTTATCGAGTGCTACCTGGGAGATAAACATAATGCTTAATATTGAAAATCTGAACGCATATTATGGACAGGCTCATGTACTCAAAGATGTTTCCATAAGTGCTAACGAAGGGGAAGTTGTGGTGATGCTTGGGCCCAATGGTCACGGCAAAAGTACCCTGCTCAAAAGTCTTTGCGGCATGGTGGATAAAAAGCAGGGCAAAATATTTTACAAAGATCAGGATATTATTAAGCACTCTTCTGAAAAAATCGTTAACATGGGCATTACCTACATAGCTGAAAACAGAGAATTATTTCCTTATATGACTGTAATGGAAAATCTTAAACTGGGTGCCTATGCGAAAAATGCGCGTAAACATGAAAAAGAAAATCTGGAACGAGTATTTTCCCTGTTTCCGCGACTGGCACAGAGGAAAAAACAATATGCGTCAACCATGAGCGGTGGTGAAGCCAAAATGCTGGCAATTGCACGGGGATTAATGTCAAATGCTGATTTTCTGGCCATTGACGAACCGTCTCTGGGCTTACAGCCGAATCTCAGGATGGAAGTGGCAAAAATTATCAAAGAGATTAACAATCAGGGTAAAACAATCCTGGTCGTGGAGCAGAACATTCCTGAGATAATAGATCTGGCAGACAAGCTCTATGTTTTAGAAGAAGGGCATATTACCTTTGAGGGCAGTAATGACGAGGCCATGAGCAACCAGAATCTAAAAGAGATTTTTCTGGGAATGTAACCGAATTAAAAGATAAGGATTTGAGGAATGCAGCTTGAACTCATTTATCAGGGAGAAAACATTAAATGTTGATAGAGATTATTGATGTTATTATCAGCGGTTTGTTGAATGGGTCAGTTTATGCCCTTATGGCCATAGGTCTTGCGCTTGTCTACGGTGTTACAAAAGCCTTTAATTTTGCTTATGGGTCTTTTTACACCATGGGCGGTTATTTCGCCTGGGTTGTCATGGTCCAGATGGAAATACCGGGCGGATATTATACTGTTTTCCTTACAGCAATTCCCTTTCTTTTTATCGTGGGATTTTTATTGGAAAAATTTCTGGTGGCCCCCTTGAGGAAAAGGGACGACTGGCAGATGAAAGCCATGATGCTGACCCTTGGATTGGCCCTGTTCCTGGACATCGGGTATATGGCAATGTTTGGCCCGAGACTTAAATCATTGCCCGATATAGTGGAGGGTACGCTTGAACTTGGCCCCTTGGTATTCATGAATCAGGATCTTGTTATCTTTGTATTGTCCATAACGGGCCTGCTATGTTTTGCCTGGTTATTAAACAATACCCGGGTGGGGATGGCTGTCCAGGCAGTTGCCCAGAATCCGGCCGGCGCACAGATTGTCGGGATTCCCAAGGAGCGCGTTTTTGCAGCTACCTTTGCCATTTCAACTATCATGGTGGGGATCGGAGGTATCCTGCTTTCCCAGAAAAATTTTGTTAATCCCCAGGCCAGCACAGGCATCATGATTAAGGCATGGGTTATTACCGCCTTTGGCGGAATGGGTTCCATCAAGGGAAGTCTTTATGCAGCGCTCATTATAGGAATGCTTGAGGCCTTTGTAGGATATTATTTGGGAATGATACACATTGATATTGCTGTTTTAACATTACTTTTAGTCACCTTGGCATTTCGTCCCCAGGGTCTGATGGGGAGGGAATAAATCATGAATGCTAAAAGCATGATTAAGATTCTTGCCATTACCTATGGTTTGATTGGAATTCTGCCTATTTTCGTCAGTGACAGCTCAATTATGATGCGAATTCTGACCATGATTCTGATATGGTCGGTTGTCGCCTCCTGCTGGGATCTCATCATGGGGTATGCAGGCATATTTTCCTTTGGCCAGGTGGCTTTTTATGTCATCGGTGCCTATTCATCTGCCATCCTTTCAGTATCATTGAACGTGCCGCCGGTTTTTGCCATATTCGCAGCCGGCATCATCACTGCCATTATCGGTGTGCTGGTGGGCATTCCCTGTCTTAAACTTGCAGGACCCTATATTGCCCTGGTTACCTTTGCATTCCAGCTGGCTTTGGAGCCTTTTTTAAAAGGTCCCATGGGCAAAGCCATCGGCTCCGGGGGATCACGGGGTATTATCAGCGTTCCCCCCATTGAGATTTTCGGTATATCTTTCAGCTCCTCGGAACTGGTACCGTTCTTTTATCTGGCCCTTGTGATGACCCTTATCTGCAGCGCGGTTATTGTGGTGATTTTAAAATCCCATTGGGGTACGGCTTTTCTGGCATTAAAAGATTCTGAAGATTTTGCTGCCAGTCTCGGGGTCAGTGCATTTAAATACAAGCTTCTGGTATTTGGAGTCACTTCATTTATCACGGGCCTGTTTGGTGCGCTTTATGTTCACTATGTGGGCATATTATCTACAAGGATGCTGAGCATGGAAGTATTTACTGTTTTGCTGATCATGATTGTGGTGGGCGGGATCGGTCAATATCCGGGTGTTGTGCTGGGAGCCGTGGTCACGGTCACAATGAATGAACTTTTAAGACCCATGGGCATTTATCGTCTTTTGATCATGGGCGGATTGGTGGTGGTCATTGTATTATTCCTTCCAGATGGAGTAACTGGATTGATTCGAAAATTTTCAGTATTTTCAAAGAGGAAAAAAAAAGAGGATAGACCCATTAAAACATAAAAATTAAGATAATTGGCAGGATGATTACATGGACAAAGAATGGATATAACTTAAGTAGTGTTTGAACGAAAACTCACTCATCTGCTTCGTTGCTTTAAAATTTTGAAATCCTCATGTACTACAGTACACTCCGGTTTCAAAATTTCTTGCGCCTTGCATATGAGCAACTTTGTGAGCATGCGCTCCTCTACGAGCCATCCAAACACGGGTTTCCGGTAAAGCACAAAGTAGAAAGTTATGTATAAGATCTATAACTCAATAAAACGGAGGAATTGGAAAAATGAAAAAAATTGGTTTGATGTCGTTGGTTGTTGCAGCTTTGATGGTTGTTGGATCATGGGCAATTGCCGCTGATACCATTAAGGTGGGATGTGCGTTTTCATTGACCGGTGATTATGCCGGTTCTGGAGACAACTATTTTAAAGGCGTTGAAATGGCAGTGGAAGAACTCAATGCAGCCGGTGGGCTTCTGGGAAAACAGCTTGAAATCGTTATGTTTGACAATCAGGATTTTGCACCGGAAGTGGTTATGCAGGGTGCGGATTACCTGATGGGTCAAAAAAAGGTTGCCGTTGTAGTTGCGGGTTGGGCAGGCGCTGGAGCAGATGTCAGGGCGTATGGTAAATATGATGTCCCCGTTTTTCTTGATGATGGATCACAGGCATCTGTTGATGTATACAAAGAAGATCTGGTAAAATATTATAATACTTATTTTATGACGCCAGTTGCTGCAGCTCAAGGTAGCAGCGTATTTAACGTATTACAACAATTACCCTACGAGTATCCCAACAAAAAAGTTGTCCTCATCAATACAGATGATGCCTGGGGTGGAGAAATCGGAGCGATTCAGGCCAAACGGTTTAAAGAAATCGGATGGGAAGTCGTCCTTCATGAGATCGTCCCTTACGGCACAAATGAATGGGGCCCGATTTTAACAAAAGTAAGACGGATTAAACCTGCGGTTATCCATTTTGAAATAGCAGCCTCCCAGGAGCCCATCACTTTTGTACGACAATTTTTGAAAAGACCGACCAATACCATTATCAGTCTGGGATGGAGTATTACCCCCCTTGAAGTTGTGGAAACTTTGGGCAAAAAAGCCGATGGTGTTATGGGTGATATGCCGGCTGGTATGCCCGTACCTGAAGCACCTAATGCCGAAGCACAGGCATGGCTTGACAAATATGAAAAAAGATACAAACACGATCTTGGTGTTGGCTCCTTTGTTACCTATACAAGTTTCATGGCCTGGGCAGAAGCTGCTAAAACTGCAGGAGATGCCTATGATTTCAAAACAGTGAATAAAAATCTGAAACAAGTTCCCTACAAAGGATTAATGGGTGACATCACCTGGGGTGAAAGCAATACGCTTCATCCACAACCAGGAGCACCCATGGTTCACTACCAGGTCCAGAACGGTGAGCTGGTAACACTTTATACAGATCCACCAGTAACACCTTACAAGGATAATAAGTTCATTACACCGCCGTGGATTAAGTAGTATTTGAACAATGATGTAATAAACAGAACTTCGCCTCATATTAATTTTTTGAGGCGAAGTTTTTTTTCGAAAATATTTTCTTAAAAAGGGCGCAACATGCCAATTAAACATGCTTTTTTCTCTCCTGAACAGGTTTTTTTCGGGATAGGAGCTGTCGAAGAACTGGGGGTTTGTGTTAATTCCTTCAAAGGTAAAAAGGTTTTTATCGTAACCGACACACTCGTTGCCGGGCTGGATTCATTTAAAAGCGTGGAAACCTCACTTGAGGAAAAGAACATTGACTACACTCTTTACACAGAGGTTGATGCCAATCCTACTGATGTGCAGGTGGATAGAGGTGCAAAATTATATAAAGAATCAAATTGTGATATTCTTGTAGCCGTTGGCGGCGGAAGTTCCATTGACAGCGCAAAAGCCATTGGTATTGTCGTCAATAATGGCGGATCAATACGGGACTACGAGGAATTTGATTCAGTTGTCAATACAATTCCACCCTTGATAGCAATTCCAACAACGTCTGGTTCCGGATGTGAGGTTTCTGCCTGGGCTGTTATAACCAATACCCAAAAAAAATATAAATTCTGTCCTGGTGGGGTACGAATAATCCCCAGGATTGCCCTGGTTGATCCCGAGTTAACCGCCAGTATGCCGCCCGTTATAACAGCTGCCACGGGCATGGATGCTCTAAGCCATGCCATTGAGGCGGTTTGCAGTCCCTATGCCATGCCGCAAACAGATGCCTATGCTTTTTCAGCAATAAAACTGGTCGTAAAACACCTGGGTCCTGCCGTGGCAGATGGCAGTAACATGGAGGCCAGAGAGGGAATGGCAATGGCAGCCCTGGAAGCAGGACTTGCCATGAATGCCAATACAGGGGGTGTTCATGCTCTTGGCCACCAGCTCAGCTCTCAATATGGTATTCACCATGGCGTGGCCATGGGAATAATGATGCCCGTTGTAATGGATTTCAATACCATAGCCTGTCTGGATCAAATGGTGGATATAGCAAAAGCCATGGGAGAGAAAGTAGAAGGATTGAGTAAAATCCAAGCAGCAGCAAAGGCACCGGCCGCAGTACTTCAATTACAGGAATCTATTGGGCTTCCGACAACTTTATCAGAATGTAATGCTGATCCTGAGTTGATACCCGAATGTGCAAAATGGGCTCTATCCGATACAAGTATTCCCGGAAATCCGCGAACTATGATTCAGGAACAAATAGAATGGCTTTTCAAAAAAGCCTTTGAAGGATAGATACGTAGATTGCCTGGCTGATTCTGTCTGCCAGAAAATTTGCTTTGCTATAAATGAATTAGAGGTGACTGACTATGCCAGACCCAAAATTAGTCTCTGAGAAAAAATGCCAGATATGGGGGTGGTTACTTTTTATTGCATCAGCTCTTTGTTACGGTGCAGCCGCTATCCGGAACGGTGATCTGCTCGGCATTCTGGGCAGCCTGTTTTTTCTGGTAGCCTGCTTTGTTTTTCTTATCCCATTTGTCTTTACCGGCAGATCCGGGTGAACATGATACTTTTCATTTTTTATGAATAATATGACCCAAATGAATCAAAATATAAAAACTGGGCGGATATATATTATTGGAGCTGCTCTTCTGGCACTTTTTTTAGGGGCAATGGATGCGCTTATTATTTCCGCGGCCATGCCTACTATTACCACAGAACTTGGGGGTCTGCACCTTTATGCATGGGTGTATTCTGCTTATTTCCTTGCAAGGGCGGTTGCTTTGCCAGTATTTGGAAAGTTGTGCGATCTGTTTGATACCAAAAAGCTATTTTTATTTTCCATAGGGCTTTTTATCTTGAGCAGTGTGGCAGCAGGCGCATCCCCATCCATGGCATTTCTTATTGCTGCAAGGGTATTCCAGGGAATTGGCGCAGGAGGAATATTTGCACTGGTCTATATTGTACTTTCTGATATTTCCCTGCCGGGTCAGCGGGCCAAAACCCTGTCCTTTGCAAGTTCCATCTGGGGGATTTCAAGTGTTATAGGGCCAACCCTGGGCGGGTTTATCGTTACTTATTTTTCATGGAGATGGATTTTTTATATTAATTTGCCCCTGGGGATTCTCTCATTTGTCGGGATCAGCCTTTATTTGAATGAATTCAGGGAAAAAAAGAAAACCGTCCACCTGGATATTTTTGGGATCACCTTTTTGTCAGGATTTATCATTGCTTTTTTGACCATATTTATTACGGGTGGCAGGGAATTTCAATGGAACTCATGGCAGATTATAAGTTTATCTTTTGCAACCCTTGTTTTTGGGGCAGGATTTTACCTGGCGGAAAAGCGGGCAATTGATCCTATTCTTGATCTTAGTTTTTTTAAACACAAACAATTTGCTTATGCTAATCTTGGATCTTTTTTCAGCAGTTTTTCCATTTTTGCTTTGTTTGCCTATGCGCCGCTATTCCTTCAGGGGGCTCTGGGACAGACCCCCATGCAGGTGGGTTGGGCCATGCTTTCATTGAGTCTTGGATGGTCTTTGGGGTCTTTGCTGGTTGGCAGAAGCATCGGCAGGATCAATGCAAAAACTGCAGCCCTTGCCGGCGGGTTGCTTATGGTGGCTGCCAGTGCATTGACCCTTGGATTTAGCCTTACAACAACTATGGTTTATACTTTTATTGTATTTCAGGTGATGGGATTTGGAATGGGATTTATTACCCTTTCCACACTGATTCTGGCCCAGGAAAGTCTGTCAAACAAGGATCTTGGTGTGGGAACATCCTTTCATCAATTTTCCCGGACATTTGGTGGAACCATTGGTGTTGGGATTTGCGGAGGGATTGCCACTTCAGGACTCTTAAACCGCCTGGAAGAGACCTCCCATGTGTTGAACCCTCAACTTTTAGCACAACTTCGGGAGAGCATGGAGAATC
>Ga0307989_1000369_pt1 | contig 30326 bp, 25 predicted proteins | sample EllFjometagen185_FD_203164 | JGI IMG/M metagenome (GOLD analysis project Ga0307989, IMG submission 203164) | Marine microbial communities from Ellis Fjord, Antarctic Ocean - #185 | ecosystem: Environmental > Aquatic > Marine > Unclassified | place: Southern Ocean | collected 2014-10-08 | reverse complement strand
GAAAAAGCTGGTTTCGAAGCCGACGATGTGATTGGGACATTAGCAAAAAAAGCAGAAAAAGAGGGTTTTACAACTTTTATGATGACACCGGACAAAGACTACGCACAACTGGTTTCAGATAAGACTTTCATGTTTAAACCGGGAAAAGCAGGTGGAGAACCAGAAGTTTGGGGTTTACCCGAAGTGCAGGAAAAATTTGGGATTGAAACGGCGGAGCAGGTAATTGATATTTTAGGCTTAATGGGCGACAGTGCCGATAATATTCCCGGCTGTCCGGGAGTTGGTCCAAAATCGGCGCAAAAGTTAATTGCCGACTTTGGAAGTATTGATGGTGTTTATCAAAACACAGATAAATTAAAGGGCAAGCAAAAAGAAAATTTAATAGCATTTGAAGAGCAAGTCAGGCTTTCAAAAAAGCTGGCTACCATTATTTTGGATGTTCCGATTGAATTCAATACCAAAACCCTGACTCGTGAAGAAGTTAATAAAGATGTGCTTATTTCTCTTTTTGAAGAGTTAGATTTTAAAGGAATTATTCAACGCTTAAAGTTAAAAGAAGTGCCGGTTGAAGCATCGATGCAGGGAACATTATTTGATATGGGAACTGTTGCTGCAACTCCGGAAGAAAAAAATATGGATACCCTCGAAACGGTCCCGCATCAATATTATTTAGTTGAGAATGAAATGCAGCGTGCAAGTTTACGAGCTGAACTTTCGGTTCAAAAAGAGTTTTGTTTTGACACTGAAACTACTGGTTTAAATACTCATTTGGCTGAAATTGTTTGCCTCTCTTTTTCGTTTAGAAAACACGAAGCATATTGTGTTACTCTTCCTGTAAACAGAGAAGAAGCACAAAAAGTGATGAATGAATTCCGGGAGCTTTTTGCAGATAAAAACACATGCAAAATTGGACAGAATTTAAAGTACGATATTTTAATGCTCAGCAATTATGGTATTGAAGTTAAAGGGAAATTATACGATACCATGTTGGCGCATTATTTAATTCAGCCGGACTTTAAGCACAACCTCGATTTGTTGTGTGAAATTTACCTGAATTACAAAAAAGTTCCAACCGAAGATTTAATTGGCAAAAAAGGAAAAAACCAAAGAACAATGCGTTCTGTTGAAATAGATAAACTGCGGGATTACTCTTGTGAAGATGCAGATTTAACACTTCAATTAAAATTGGCAATGGATGCAGATTTAGGAAAAACAGAAGTGCGTACTTTGTTTGAACAAATAGAAATGCCGCTAATTCCGGTGCTTGCTCACATGGAAAATGCTGGTGTAAAGTTGAATTCGGATGAGTTAAATCGTTATGCAGTGGTTTTACGCGAACAGATTATTCAGCTCGAAAAAGAAATAATTGAATTGGCTGGTGTTGAATTTAATGTGTCGTCGCCAAAACAATTAGGGACTATTTTATTTGAGAAATTGTTAATTGATACGAAGGCTAAAAAGACAAAGACAAAACAATATTCTACAGCCGAAGATGTATTGGTGCGCTTGGTTGACAAACATCCAATTGTTCAGAAAATATTAGATTTTAGGGGATTGAAAAAATTGCTTTCTACGTATGTAGAAGCGCTGCCTCTTCTTGTAAATATAAAAACGGGGAAAATACACACTTCTTATAATCAGGCAGTTGCTGCTACCGGTCGTTTGAGTTCGGTAAATCCAAATCTTCAAAACATTCCTATTCGAACAATTAATGGCCGCGAAATTCGAAAAGCATTTATTCCGTCGGATGAAAAGCATATTTTTCTTTCGGCTGACTATTCGCAAATTGAATTACGAATTATGGCTGCAATGAGCCAGGACGAAGAAATGTTGCGTGCTTTTAACGAAGGGAAAGACATTCATTCAATTACAGCTTCAAAAATTTATCAGATTCCTATTGACGAAGTTGATTCGGATATGCGGAGAAAAGCAAAAACTGCCAATTTTGGAATTATTTATGGGATTTCGGCATATGGGCTTTCGCAACGCTTGAACATACCGCGAACTGAAGCTAAAGAATTAATTGACGGCTATTTTGAGAGCTTTCCAAAGATTAAACAATTTATGGACAAACAGATTGAACTGGCAAGAAATCAGGGTTTTGTGCAAACAATTAAGGGACGAAAACGTTATTTAAAAGACATTAATTCTGCCAATGCAGTTGTGCGTGGAATGGCAGAACGAAATGCAATAAATGCGCCAATTCAGGGCTCGGCTGCCGATTTGATTAAAATTGCAATGATTAATATTTTCAAACGAATAACAGAACAAAAATTAAAATCGAAAATGGTACTTCAGGTACACGATGAATTAAATTTCGATGTATTTAAGCCCGAGTTGGAAACGGTTAAAGAGATTGTAAAAACGGAAATGGAATCGGTTATGGAAATTGGAGTGGCTTTAACGGTTGAGATGAATGCGGCAGAAAATTGGCTTGACGCGCACTAATGATATGACTTATAAGATTGAGACAGAAGAAGACTATCGGATTGCACTTATTAGAGCTCTTGAAATTTGCGACAGTTCAAAAAGCGAAAATGAACTAAAAGAGTTGTATGTATTAATGGATTTATTGACTAAATATGAGCAAGAAAATTGTTCAATAAATTAGAGACTGTTTAATTTTTATACAGACTCAAAAATGCTTTTTGGGTTTCTTGCGCGTAAGTCGCTGTATTTCTGCTCTTTTTAATTCCTTTAAAAACCTTTTTTTGATTTGGAAAATTGCAAGAAAAGTAGCTCCAAAACTGTGTCATTTTGTTGATTACATTTCCCGGATTATCCATTATTTTTGAATATCCTTCAAATATTATTTGATGAAATTTCTTTAATCTTTCAATCTTTTCATCTGCCGAAAACGAAATCTGGTTAATTTCTTCAGGCAAAAAAGGATTCATTAAGACTCCGCGTCCGAGCATCCAGTTTTTTGTTTCGGGAAATTGTTGACTGCGCATATTATATTCGTTCAACGAAAAAATATCACCGTTGTAAACTAATTTGTGTTTAAGATTTTTTAGGGCAAACTCAAATGCTGAATCAAAAATTTCTCCTTTATAAAGTTGTTTTGCAATACGTGGATGAAAAATAATTTCGGTAAGTGGGAACTCATTAAATACCGGAATAATTGATTCAATTTCTTTGGATGAATTTAAACCTGCTCGTACTTTTACGGAAAGTTTTAGGTTTGATTTCTCAAAAAAATGGGCAATAATTCTTTTTATTTTTTCGGGATGAGGTAAAAGACCGGCTCCTTTTTCGCGATTCGTAACCATTGGATACGGGCAACCCAAATTCAGGTTAATTTCCTTGTAACCAAAATCATCCAATATTTTTGAAAGGAAAAGCAGCTCGTTTTCATTTTTAGCCAAAACCTGTGGAATTACAATCTTTTGAAGGTTGTTTTGTGGAAGAATTTCCTTCTCATATTTTTTTAATATCTCATTGTTTTTGACAGAAATATAGGGGATGAAAAATTTGTCAATTCCCGGAAAAACTTCAGAATATGATTTTCGATAAACGTAATCAGTAAAACCTTGAATAGGTGCCAGGTAATTCATAGAAATTATTTTAGAAACAAAAATACAAATTCAATATTCAACAATACGCATTCGAAATTCATTTGGTATCTTAGCGCGGGCAATTTAAAATGGATAATTCGGGAACATATCAAAATGATACAATCAGGGCAAAAAATGTTTTATTGCTCGATATTAATCAGTTAAAGCCGAAAGGACTTTTGTTGGAGCGTTCAAAAATTTTAGTGGAGACGCCTATTTCAGATTCATCACGGATTCAATTAGATTCCACGAAGGAGGAACAACCCAAGCCTCCAACTTTGGCCCAAATTCGTTATTGGCGCTGGCAACGCGAAAACAGTTTGTTAATAGATGGTTCGCGTTACATAAAACCTAAAAACGAAGTTAAATTAGTATCAACGATAAAAGAAGAAAGCGGCAAGATTGGTTTGCCAATGTACGAGATAAGCAGAAAAAATACGGATTGGATAACAGGTATAATTCTGTTGTCGTTTGTTTTGCTTGCAACAGTTCGAACTGCTTACTCAAAATACATGGTTAATCTTTTTCAATCCTTAGTTATGTATTCAACGTCGTTTCGCCTTTTTCGCGAAAAAAATTATCCAATATTACACGGCGCATTCCGGCTGGAAGCTTTTTTTTATATAAACTTCTCTCTTTTTTTGTACCAGGCAGTTCATTATTTCCAACTACCCTTATCGCACAAAAATCTTACTTTTTATGCTGTGATTTTAATTGGTGTTTTTTTATATTTTTTCATCAAAAAAATTGTTTATTCTATCGTTGGTTCGATACTCGAAGTCGATTCGGAGACCAAAGAATACCTCTTTAATATGGATAATTTTAACAGAACACTGGGAATTGTGCTATTTCCGATTGCTGTGTTAATTAATTATTATCCGTCTGAAACTCCTTTGTTTGTAGTAGTTTTAGGGATTATTGCAATTGGTGTTTTTTATGTTTTTCTGCTTCAAAGAGGTGTTTATATATTTTTGAGAAAACAATTTTCGATATTTTATCTCTTTTTATACCTTTGTACCCTTGAATTTTTACCCTTGTTTTTAATTTATAAAGTAGTTGTTTTATAGGAAGGGGATTTGTTTCATTAAAAGCATATAATTTGAAGGTCAAGAGTATATTAGTTTCACAACCAGAGCCAAGCTCTGCGAAATCACCATATTTTGATTTGGCTAATAAAAGTAATCTGAAAATTGATTTCCGACCATTTATTCAGATAGAGGGTGTTTCTGCAAAGGAATTTCGTCAAACCCGAATTCAAATATTAGATCATTCGGCTGCTATTTTTACCAGCCGTACTGCAATCGATCATTACTTTAGAATTTGTCAGGAATTGCGCTTAACGGTACCCGATTCTATGAAATACTTCTGTGTTTCGGAGGCCACTGCGTATTATTTGCAAAAATACATTGTGTATCGCAAAAGAAAAATTTTCTATGGCGATGGCCGGTTTTTGGATTTGGTAAACGTAATGAAAAAGCATAAAGAAGAAAATTATCTGGTTCCTCTTTCCGATATTCATAAACATGAAATTCCGGAAATGCTTAAAAAAGAGGGTTATCGTTTTTCTAAAGCAATTTTGTATCGTACGGTCAGCAGCGATTTATCCGATCTGAATGATATTAAATATGATGTGTTGGTATTTTTTAGCCCGTCGGGAATTAAATCGTTATTTCAAAATTTTCCTGATTTTGAGCAAGACAGTACCCGAATAGCATGTTTTGGCCCAACTACTGCAAAAGCTGTTCGCGATGCCGGACTTCGGTTAGACATTGAGGCTCCCACTGCACAGGCGCCTTCAATGACAATGGCTTTGGAGCAATACATAAAAAAGAACGGTAAAAACTAAATAGTCGAAAAATAAAAATTTAAGGCTGTCCGTCAACCGACTGACGGCCTTTTTGGGTTTTAATGAAGATTTATTCAGAAAATATTGTCGATGAGAAAAAGAATTTTTCTTTTAAAAAAGAAGAACGATTGTGTAGCAAAAAAGTAATAGATCAACTTTTTTCTGAAGGAGATTCATTTTTATTATTTCCCATAAAAGTTTTATTTCAGGAAACTTCATTGCACTCAAAATCTCCGGTACAGGCAGCATTTTCGGTCGGTAAACGAAACTTTAAACTGGCCGTTCATCGCAATTTAATAAAGCGAAAAATGCGAGAAGCGTATCGACTGAATAAACATCAGCTTTACAGCGAATTAAAGGAAAAACAAGTAGCAATCTTTTTCGTATTTATTGCCCAAAATATTCCTGAATATGAACTGCTTGAAAAGGCCATGAAAAAGATTATTGAAAAAGTCATCAAAGAAATTTCTGCTGCTGATTAAAAAAATAAGCAAACTAAAAGGAACACGGTTGTGGATAATCAGCAAGCAAATTCAGTTCTAAAGAAACTCGCTATTTATAATAAGCGAAAAACTAATTTTATTCTTTATCCATAATTTCAGTTTGCATTCTAACCGAATCTTCGTGAATTAATTGAAACAGAATTTTCACAAATGTTTTGTTCAAATTAAGTTCGTGCCCAATATTTACACGATCGTCCACTAATTGTGTCCACCGATTAATTTGAAGAGCTGTAACATTATTGTCTCTTTTGTACTGCCCAATTTGTTTGGTAATTGCAACTCGTGAAGAAAGTGTTTCAAGTAATTCAGTATCAATGGCATCTATCCTGTTTCGCAAAAGTTCCAATTGATTTTCAAAATCGGGATTGTTAATCTTTTCATGCCTGATAATCAATTTGTCAAGTAATTTCCCAAGGTCGGCTGGAGTAAGTTGTTGTGCGGCGTCGCTCAGTGCATGAGACGGGTCGCGATGCGATTCCAGCATCAATCCTTCCATTCCCATATCAAAAGCTTTTTGTGAAATTTCAAGAAGAAATTCTCGTTTTCCTGAAATGTGGCTTGGATCACAAATAATAGGCAAATTAGGCATCATTCGTTTTAATTCAATTACCGTTTTCCAATTTGGGAAGTTGCGGTATTTTGTTTCCTGAAAAGGGGTGAATCCACGATGAATTCCAACAATATTTTTTATTCCTGCCCGATGAATTCTTTCAACTGCACCCATCCACAATTGAGCATCAGGATTAACGGGGTTTTTAATCATTACAACTGCGTTGGTACCCTTTAATACATCGGCAATTTCCTGAACAACAAATGGGCTAGCCGTGGAACGTGCCCCAATCCAAAGCACGTCTAATCCGGCATTCAAAGCCTCTTCGGTATGCTGTGCATTTGCGACCTCGGTTCCTACCATTAATCCGGTTTCTTTTTTAACTGTCTGCAGCCATTTTAATCCAACGGAGCCTACTCCTTCGAATGATCCCGGGCGTGTTCTTGGTTTCCAAACCCCACCGCGATAAACATGAACTCGTTTGTCTTTAGCTAACAATTTGGCTGTTTCTATAACCTGTTCTTCTGTTTCCAGGCTGCAAGGGCCGGAAATTAATAATGGATTGTCGGTATTCGGCAACCATGTTTTTATTGGATTTAAGTCTAATTTTAATGTCATGATTATTTTGTGTAAAGTTTTACAATTTTTTCTTCGTTTTTAATCAAATTTGGATTTTCACCTTTCAAAACCTCTCGTATATTATTTGCATTCAATATTAAATCTTTCAATTTATCGTCTTCTTCATTCTTAAGGCAATCTCGAAATACCTTCAAATGTTTTATGTAAACATCCATCGATTCAACTACATATTTTCTGTTTTGTTGAAAAATGGGATGCCACATGGAACCAGAACTTTTTGCTAAACGAACTGTAGAACGAAACCCACCACTTGCCAAATCGAAAATAATGTTTCGATCTTCTTTTGTTTGAACAGCATTTGCAAGTGCATAAGCCGCCGCATGTGGAAGATGCGAAACAAATGCAGTACTGTGGTCTTGCTCGTCGGCCGACATATAAGCGATATTCATGCCCAGACTTTGAAATAATTTTTCGACCAAAGCCAAGTGCTGAGGACCGGAGTCTTCATGATCGCACAAAATTACAATTTTGTCTTTAAATAGATTTTCGAGCGCGGCTGTTGGACCCGAATTTTCAGTTCCTGACATTGGATGCGCAGGAATAAAATTTCTTCTTTTCGGATGATTTTTTACCGATTCAACAATAACTTTTTTTGTTGAACCAAGGTCGATTACAGTTGTGTTTTCAGAAATTTCATCCAGAATTATTGGAAGTATTTGCAATTCTTTATCCACAGGAATTGCGACAATAACGATGTCGGTATTTTTTATTGCTTTTTTTAATGACTCAACCCGATCTACTATTCCAAGATCCAGTGCTTTTTTTGCATGGTTTTTATCAATATCAACTCCTATTAATTCAGTAGCAAATCTTGATTTTCTTAAATCTTTTGCTACAGAACCTCCTATTAAACCCAATCCAACAATAGTTGTTTTCATACTGCTTTTTGTAAAAAAAAAGGTCTCGAATTTTCGAGACCTTTTGGTAAAATATTTTCATTTTTAACAATACTCTACTCATTGATCTCGGTTTTAAAGCCAAAATAAAAATAGAAATAAAAATATGTATTGTTAAAATTTGTTTTCATTTTGTTTTAATCTGGCAGCAAATATAAAGATATATTTTAAAAACGACAGATGATGACGAAAATAATGCTCGAAATTAGGATTTTAGTAAGATATATTTACGCTTTAGTTTTTTACAATTTTTCTTGAATATACTTTTTCCCCATTCTCTTTAACCGAAATAAAATACATGCCATCTGCATAATTACCTAAATTAAACTGGTGGGAAATTTCTCCAACGATATTTTTATCAAGCAATGTATAAATTTTTTGTCCGAACGAATTGAAAACATCAAACTCTAAGGTTTTAATATTTTTATTAGCTGTAACGGATACATTTAAAACATTGTTAAACGGGTTTGGGTAAACCATAAAATTACCTGGCGACAAAGTAACAAGCGTAGAAGAAACAGGGAATTGAATTCGAAGATTGTCAATTGCCCATCCCCAGCCATTGGCAAATGGGTCGGAGAATAATCTGAATCGAATTAAAATAGTATCTCCCACACTAAAATTTTCGTTGGCCGAAAGTTCAATTTCCCGGTTAACATACCATTCCGGAATTCCTACTGTTAGTGAATTATTGCCAACAATATCTGCATTATAATTCGACCGCCAGGTTGCATTGGCATCCGAGCCATATCCATTGGCCAATGGAAGCCAGGTTTCACCTAAATCTTTACTGCCTTCAATAATTACAAAATCCCAAAACTCATCATCCCCAAATTCAGTTTGATATTCGCCGGGTTCAACCAATACAATTTCATCAAAAGTCATTGTGCCCGATTCGAATAAAATAATGGGACGTTTTAAGATGGTAGAAAAGTTAAAGTTAAAACTTCCTTCTTCTGTGCTCGGGTATGGATGCGGACTATGCAGTGCCGCGTCTTCAAATGCTTTTTCGGTGTGAATACTAAAATCGGTAAGAATAAAGTCTGTATTTGGAGCATTAAAATCATTGATGTATCCTCCCACAGGGTCATATATATTTTCAATGTAAAAAGTGAATTTATCTTTAAATGGAATTTTTAGTAAATTCTGAGCCGCAGATGAATCTCTGGCAGAAATGTTATAGGTTATTTCATCCCCGTCCTGCAATTGGTCTAAATCGAAATTAAAAATTCCGGAATAGCTTAACAAAGAATCGTGTGAAAGCCCAAAAGATGGTTGTGGTTGCCCATTTATTGTATATTCCACAAAAACGGTATCTACGCCCAGATTATCGTCAGCTTCGGCTGTTATGGTTAAATCTTTTCCTGCTAACATAAAATAAGGAATCGGCAAATGATTAATCACCGGAGCTTCATTATCCAAGCCGATTGTAATAGAATATAAGTCGGCGGGAGCTTCGGTTGGTAATGTAAAAAAACGGTTCATTGTATCTCTGGCCTTTATATAATAGTGAATTTCTCCAGCTTCAATTTTAGGTGTTAGTTCAGTAGAAAATTGATTGGTCAATTGGTTTGTTATTAATGGCAACGAATCAATATGATCGTTAAAAGAGTCTGTTGAATAAATAACAAATAAAGAAGTTGTGTCAAGTTCGTAATCGCTTTCAATAGAAACATTAAAAGGAATTGGTTTTGCTACTTCAATATCTTTTGGTTTGTCGAAATTTAAATACATATGTTTCCATCCAATATCGGCCATAATTCCATTGGTAATTGGTCCCGGATTGTGATTGGCTTCGGCTTTTCCAATTGCATGGGTCATTAATGCATTTGGGCTGCTACTGGGATAGGTTGCATCATTTAAATGATAAATACTTGAACCGTCGTCCCAGGTTAAGGGAGAATATAGCCGGGGTATATAATTGTTATTTTGAATAATTGCAGAAGGGCTATTTGCGTATAATGAACCAGAAACTAAAGCATCATTTAATTCAGTAGATAGTATTTCGAAAACCGAAGTATCAACTAATTCATCGCCATTGTTTTTAACTACCAATAAATCAAAAGCTGCAGCTTCGCCTATTTCTTCATATCCGTAATTTCCTAAATCGTCGCTAACAAAGAAAAACCCGGTGAATCCCAAACCATGTGTTATTTCGTGCAAAACAACAGTTACGAAATCATAAAGTGAGTCTGGAGTGTTACCGTCGGTACCAAAATACCAATTAATATCTTCATTAAAATTTGCTGAAATATCGGGAGAAGATGGACCAGTGATTTCGGTTTTTGTAATTTTTTCGGCAATTGCAACCGGATAAAAACGATTTTTATGTGGAATATTTTCGAAGTTTGTGTAGTAGCCTGTTGGGCCTGCGCTGCCCAAAGTATTTTGTCCAAGCGAGCGCCAATTAGCCTGAATATATATCGGAACATCGGAGTCTATTAAATGTGCCCAAATGCTTACGGCGTAATCAAATGCCTCCTTTGCGTTTTGGGGGAAAAGACTATAATCGACAATAATTTCAGCCTTTTTTTCGGAAGCAGATTTTAAATTAATAAAAGCTGGAGGAGGGATGAATGATTTTTCTACTTCGTTAGAAGCATAACAAACCGGCAGAGGAATATCTATTGGGAGTTTTTTTAGGCCATTTTGTGCACGAGCAAAACTAATTGATACAACTAAAAATAAAATGAGCCAAATTTTTATCTTATTCATATACGAACTATTCTATTCAACTTAATACAAAAAAAGGATGTAAATGTTCGAATTAAAACTTAGATAACCAAGTTTTTCGAATTTTAAAAATGAATAAGAAAAAGGTGAAGCTTGTTAAAAAAATGCCGGGTTTAAGCCCGGCATTTTCTAAAAGCCCTAGAAACGTTAATTTGGTTTGTAATTAACCATCAAAATCTTAAAACAGCTGCATTTTTTTAGTAAATACTAATTTGTAAAAAATAACCAACGAGGTGATAAGTCCAACAAACGCTGTGGCAAATGCGATAAATAATAAGGATTCCATAATTTAATATTTAAATGTTTAATTTTTAATAATTTTTTGTGTGATAGTATTTAAGCTAGCATCAGTAATTGAAGCCAAATAAATTCCGGCTTCAATTTCAGGGAGGTTTACTTGTAATTTCGGATTGTATTGCGAGTCGTATTTTGTTTCGCGGAAAACGATTTTCCCAAACAAATCGGTAATAAGCACTACAACCTCTTTCGTGTTCTCTAATTTTGAACAATCAACAAATAAGCTGTTGGTAAAAGGATTCGGATAAATAGTAACATTCTGGTCGGAAGCAAATTGGTCGTTGCTTGTATTTAGGTTTTGAATTTTCAGATTGTCGATAGCCCAGCCCCATCCTGTAACCGACTTGTCGGAAGCCAATCTGAAACGGAACAAAACAGTATCACCGGCAGAAAAGAATTCATTGTCGGTAAGCGAAATAAAGTTTTCCCAAAACATATTTTCGTGTCCCGATGCACTTGAAACATTGCTTTTTAAAGTGCTTGAAAATTGAGTTTCCCAGTTTTCGTTTACAGCCGAATCATAACCATCGATAAAAGGATGCCATGTTTTTCCCATGTCTTTACTGCCTTCTACAATAACAAAATCCCAAAACATATTATCGGTAAAGTTTGCCCCCTGTTCTCCCGGCTCAACAAGCACAACTTCATCAAAAGTCATTTGTCCGTTTTCTTCTAAAATAACCGGGTAATTTAGCTGGGCAATTAAATTGTATTTTTCATTTTCAATAACAGATTCCTGGTAAGGATGATTGGTGTGAAGATTTCCATTTGAAAATCCAGACGGAGTTGTAATTTGAAAATCGGTAGTTGTAAAATCATTCGAAACGGAATTGAAATCGGAGAAATAACTTTTCACCGGCATTTGAGGTTCGTAAACTTTTATCCGATAATAGCCGGTTTCTGGCAATTGTTGTTTGTTTTTTCTTACAGAATTATCTTCTGCAACAACACGGTATTCAACCACATCGTTTTCTGAAAGCAAGGTTGGAATGGTTAAGTCTCCGTTATAATCACAAGAATTTTCACAGTTTAATTTTACCGACTCTTGCTCTACACCATTAATCTTGTATTCTACTTTAACCGCATTAATTCCAACATTGTCTTCTGCCCTTGCATAAAAATTCATTATAGCATTTGAGTTTGCCATAAGTTTTGTTGGATTGTGTTTCAAAACTGGAGGATAATAATCGGGGCCAATTGTAAATTCCAACGTTTTTTCAGGTGCAAGTGTTGGTAGAGAATAAACCTTGTTGTCTGTTGTTTTTGCTTCTAAATAATATTTTACTTTTCCTAAATAATTACTTAAAGGTAATTTTCCTTCAAACTGTTGGCTTGCACTATTATATGTTAAGTTAGCCGAATCTGCAGTTGAAAAATAATCGGTTGAAAATACTATTTGTATCGAAACTGTATTTAAAACTAAATCGCTATTTAATTGAATTGAAACCGGAAGTTCCATGCAACCCTCTTCAATATCTTTTAGTTCTTCCATTTGGAAGAAAATATTTTGCCACCCAAATTCAGCCAATATTTGAAGGGTTGTTTCACCTACCCGGTGAATTGCTCTTCCTTTATCAATACTTGCTGCCATCAGGTCGTCGTGCCCATGGTTGCTGTTTCCATTGTTGTACAGGTGATAAATGCTGGAACCGGTTCTCCATGAACTGGGAGCAAAAATTGCTGCAAGATTATTTTCTGTACTGTTTTCTTCGTTGTTGTAATGCAAAAACAAGTTGTTCGAAGTCAATTCATTGGAAAGTTCACATGATGGACATTTAAAAACTGAACCATTTGACAATTGCTGTGCTGAACCGTTGTAAACAAAATAATCGTAAATGCTGGGCAAACTAACATTATTGTTAAGTAGGCCATTTTCATCTTCAACTGTAAGAAAACCGGAAAAACCTATTCCATGAGTAAGCTCATGAAGCACATTCGACACAAAATCGTACCTGTTTGCAGGAGTATTTCCATCGATACCAAAATACCAATTTGCATTGTCGTTAAACGTGCAAGTGATGTCTGGATTACCTTCGTTCCATTCGCGCGATGTTAATTTCTCAACCAGGGCAATGGGATAGAAAACGTCTGAAACTGCTGCTCCGTCGAAGTTTTTGTAAAATCCGGCTGGTCCGCATTTCGACAAAACAGACATGTCTAACGATTCCCACGAGGCTCTAATATTAATGGGCACTGTTGACGAAATTTGATTTTCGTAGAGAGAAAGTGCATACATAAATGCATTTTTGGCCTCCTCGGGAAAACCAACAAACTTAACTTGAAAAACAGATTCTGAAACAGATTCTGATTTAAGCGATTTAACGACCTGGTGTGGCGGTGTGAACATTTTGTTCACTTTCGTAGAAGCATAATTAACTGATTCGTAAGCGTCAAAAAACTCGTCAGATGATTGCTTCTGTGCCCAAACATTGCAAGCGACAGCAAATGTGAGGACGACAATAATTAAGCGTCTCATTACAATTTAATTAAGGTTTGTAAAACACCATAAAAGTAAAATGAAACGAAGCCTGAATTGCAAGATAAATTGCTGATAACAAAGGTGAAAGTTGCTTATTTTCGGTAAGTTTTTAACCTGATTGGCGGGTTTATAAACGTAATTCCAATCAGTGGGTTTGTAAAAACCTATTTCAATTTCACAACTAAAACTGGGCTCTCAGCCACAATTCTTTTTTTAATAAGTACTCTTGAACCTTAACAATTAAAGCTAAAAAGCTAAGGGAACCAAAAGCGTCTGCCTCATGACAGTTTTTTATTTATGGGTTTGCAGGAGTAAAACTAAATAATAAATTTTATAAATCCAAGTAATTTTTATAGTTTCGACCGCATGAAAATATTATTCAAAAAAAATTTATGAAAATTTTATCAACAACCTTACTTGCTGTTACAGTAGTTTTTACACTAATTTCGTCGAAGTCAGATAAAGAATATTATAACGAAATTTATCGCCCACAATTCCATTTTACGCCAGAAAAAAACTGGCACAACGATCCCAATGGACTTGTATTCTACAAAGGAGATTATAATATGTTTTACCAGCATAACCCCAAAGGAAATGAATGGGGTTACATGCACTGGGGGCATGCTGTGAGCAAAGATCTTGTGCGCTGGGAACATAAGCCAATAGCACTTTATCCGGATGAAAACTCGGAAGACAAAGAAACATGCACCGCCTATTCAGGTTCGGCAATTGTTGATGAAAATAATTTGTTGGGCAAGCAAAATGGAGAAGAAAAGACTTTGGTTGCCTTTTACACAAGCCAAAAATGTGGCCAACGAATAGCTTATAGTATTGACAAAGGAATTACCTGGGAAAAATATGAAGGGAATCCTATAATTCCATTGGACGAAAAAGATGATGCAAGAGACCCAAAAGTTTTATGGCACGAAGAATCTCAAAAATGGGTAATGGTTTTGTATCGAAAATCAACAGTTGACGATAAGTCTAAAGGCATTTCGTTTTATACTTCGGTAAATTTAACCGATTGGGAATGGGAAAGCCATATTCCAGGTTTTTATGAATGTCCTGATTTAATTCAACTACAAGTTACAAATCGTCCAGACGAGAAAAAATGGATTCTTTTTGATGGCGATGGCAGCTATTTGCTTGGTGGTTTTGATGGTAAAACGTTTACTACCGAATCAGGGAAATTGAAAAGCGATTATGGTAAAAATTACTATGCTACGCAAACATGGAGTAATATTCCGGACGAAGATGGCAGAACCATTCAAATTGCCTGGATGAAAGGAGGAAAATTCCCCGACATGCCCTTTAATGGTCAAATGACTTTCCCCAACGAACTTTCTTTAATTAAGCTGAAAACCGGTTATAAATTAATTCGTAAACCTGTTGCTGAAATTGAAAGTTTACATGGGAAACATTATAACTGGGAGAACAGAGTTCTAATTCCCGGAATTGATGAAAATATTTTAAAAAGGATTGAAGGTGATTGTTTGCATATAATCGGTGAATTTGATATTAAATCGTCTAATAATTTTGGTTTTTTATTACGAAACAATAAAAAGAATCCGGGAACTGAAATTTTGTATAATGTGCAACGTGGAACTTTAACGGTTTTAGGAACAACAGTTCCATTAATGCCCATTGACAATAAAATTAAGCTTGAAATTCTATTAGACCGTTCTTCTATAGAAATTTATGCAAACGATGGGCAAACTGTTGTATCGAATTGTTTTACCCCCAACGAAGGTTCGGATGGTGTTATTCTCTATACAAATGGCGGAGAATTAGAGGTTACGAAACTTGATATTTATAAAATGAATTCGGCCTGGGCTGATGAATAGAACGATGAAGAAGTTATTTATATCGGGATTACTAATTTTTTCTGTTTTTGCATTGAATGCGCAAAACGTGGAAATCTACAATATAAAAGCAATTGCAAGAGAAGATATTTCAGAAGCAGTTGAAAAGCTTCGAAAGAGGGGAAACATGTATTCATTCAAATTGGCGGAAATTGGTGTTTGTGGTGTTTGAAATTTCATAATTTTATAACGACCGATGAAGAGATAAGTTCTTTTGTTAAAGACAATTATGTACTTGTAAAAGTAAACTACGATCAGAAAAACAGACAGGAAAAATTACTTCAGGAATTGGGTTTCCCACAACGTTTTGGATTTCCGGTATTTGTTATATTAGACGGAAATGGAGAACGCATTCATACACAAAATTCAGCTTTTCTCGAGCATGAAAAAAGTTACGATAAAAAGCGGGTGATGAGTTTTTTCAAAAATTGGTCGAGGGAAGCAATAAATCCCAATTCATATAAAAAATAGCTACAAAAAAAGTGTAATTAGTTGAACAATAACTATTAGTAGCACCATTGCAACCGGATAAACCGTTGCATAAGCAATGGAATGAGCATTACATTCTGTCATCGAATCGGCAGCAGCGAGTCCTGGAGTACTTGTCATGCTACCACTAATTGCTCCAAGCAAACTAAGAACATTCATTTTAAAAATCCGTATTCCCACAAATCCTGCAATAATCATAGGTACAATTGTAATTATTCCACCCAAGAGGAAAAGTTTTAACCCGTATTTTTCGAAGGTTTGCACAATTTCTGCGCCTGCATTTGTACCAATTGCAGCCAAAAATAGAATAAGCCCTAATTGTCGTAACAATTGATTTGCGGCTCCTGTCATAGTCCATAAAATGGGCCCTGTTTTGCCTATTCTACTTAAAACAAGTGCCGCAATTAATATTCCACCCGTCAAACCTAAACTAAATGAAAAAGAGCCAAAAACAATATTGATTTCACCTATTAAAACGCCAATTATAATTCCTAAAGCAACTGGAAGAATATCTGTATTTGAAAGTCTTTTTTGGTCGTTCCCAAAAACATTACCTACAATTTTTATGTTGGCTTTGCTGCTGGCGATTGTAAGTTTATCGCCAAATTGTAATTTAGAATTTGGGGTGGGAGAAATATTAATTCCCGACCTCCGAATTCTTGTAATTGTTGCATTGTATGTGTGTAATAAATTTATTTGCCCGATGGTTTTGTTAACCACTTCTTTGTTGGTTACCAAAACCGACTGAATATCGTATTTAGGGTCGAGCAAAATTTCCTCTTCTGTAATGGGACCAATCAGTAATTCAATATTTTTTAGTGCTTCTTCGGTGCCAACTGCTTTTATTAAATCTCCTTTCGACAAAATAGTTTCAGGCGACGGTGTTCTGGCAATTCCATTGTGAACTACTCTGGAAACAACCGCTTTTGTCATGAACCTAATTCGAAGTTCTCCAATAGATTTACCTACAACATTTTCGTTTTCAACCTTAAAATTTTGTTTTAAAATTTCAGGATAATCATTTTTCGTTTTTTGGAGGTAATCCTTTTTTGCATTCTCTATCGATTTTTTTAGAATTTTAGGAAGAAACCGAATAAAAAGAATAACTCCAATAACTCCAAATGGATAACCCACTCCGTAACCAATTGAAGCAAGCGGCGAACCGGTATAATCAATTGCTGCAGCTAAACCTGGTGTGCTGGTTAGTGCTCCGGAAAGTAACCCGATTGCAATGTTTTTGTCTATATCAAAAACCGAAATTGAAAGAATTGTAAGAAAGGCAGCCGAAAGAATTAGAATAGTAGCAAAAAGAGCCAGTTGACGTCCATCTTTTTTAAATGATTCAAAAAAACCCGGACCTGCCTGAATCCCAATTGTAAAAATGAATAAAACTAATCCAAGTGTTTGAAAATCGGAGGGAATAACAATTCCAAAATGACCAAATATTAAAGCTACAAATATTACTGCCGACACGTCAAGCGACAATCCGAATATTTTTATTCGTCCGATAATAAAACCAATAGCAACGATTAAAAACAGGGCAAAATAACTGTTATTAAGTATTTCCATTTTCTAAAATTATGCCTGGAACAAAAGTAGCATTTTCAATTGTGGGAATTAATGCAATTGTTTTGCTGAAAACGAAAAAGAGTACTAAACTTAAGATTGGAGTAAAAAATTAAAATCGTCTCCGGCAGCAAGCTCAACGGGTTTTTCTCCTTTTTTGAAAATACGACAATTTCTGTCACCAATTAATTCCAGTTTTTCATTTTCCAGTTTAAACATTGTTCCTTCGCGTAGCCCGGCAACAAATAAATCAGGGTTAATTTCAAGAAATTCCTCAATGCGTTGTTCGCGTGTTTCGCCACCATGATCTTCGGGGTTTGCATCTAAATAATGCGGGTTGATTTGAAACGGAATTAGTCCGGTGCAATTAAAACTTTTTGGATCGATAATAGGCATGTCGTTGCTTGTTCGCAATGTTGGACAAGCAATGTTTGAGCCTGCACTCCATCCAATATAAGGTGTTCCGTTTAATACTTTTTCGCGTATGCCATTCATTAGGTTTTTATCGTGTAACATTCGAACCAATTGCCATGTATTTCCACCGCCAACAACAATCGCTTCAGCATCCCTGATGGCTTTAATCGGGTCGGCAAATGTATGAACTCCCACAACGTGGTGGCCAATTTCGGAGAAACGTTCTTCTACTTTTTGGCAATATAAATCGAACGAAAAGGTTACTGCGGCAAAAGGTATAAAAACTGCAGAAACCGACTTCTTACCGAGGAATTTTTGAATTTCATATTTTGGATAATCCAGATAAGGTTCACCTTTCATCGTGGAATTACTTATTAATAATAGCTTCATTTTTTAATGTTTAATTTTCAATAAAAAAACGAATTTTTTGTTAGAATGAAAATGATTTTCAACGCACTGAAATTATTCGAATAAATCTCCCAGATCGCATTCAGCAAATTCAACAAAAAACTCACCTATTTTTGTTGTTATGTCATCTAAATATCTTTTTCCTTTTTCCGGAGTGGCTTTTCCCGGATTGCCGATTCCGGTATCTTCGGTAACTTTATTCCACTGTCGGGGAGTCCAGGCAGTTTTATTTTTAAACGCGGTTAATTTCGATTGTTTAGATTTTCCATTTCCAGCTTCTTCGAGGGGCAAAACCAATTCGGGGAAATAATGCATAATAACACAGGTTTCCATTTCGCCGGCATGGTCACCACCTTCATCGAAATAATCTGCAAGTTCGAGGAGCTTAAACCATTCAACTAAACTTATTAGCATTTCGGGGAATTGTGGTTGAATTTCACGGATGAGTGGTTTAAAGTCGTTTCCCCCATGTCCGTTCATTAAAACCAATTTTCGAATTCCCTGATCATAAAGTGCTCTTGCAATGTCTTCGAAAATTATTTTTTGAGTTGATGGACGGGTATGTAAACAAAATGGCAATTCGATTTGTCCGGGGTTTTGAACGCCCAATGGAATGGTTGGTAATACCATTATTTTTGCTCCTTTTTGCCACGCTTTTTCAGCTGCTTCGGCTGCAATTTTTGCCGTTTCCAACGAATCGGTTCCGTAAGGTAAATGGTAATTATGCGGCTCGGTTGCTCCCCATGGCAAAATAGCGACTTCGTATTTTTGATTTTTTACCTGTTTCCAGTTGGTTTGTTCTAAAATGTATGGTTTCATAATAATTTAATTTGTCTTTTGTTTAATTATTTATGTCAACTGTTTCAAAAACTATTCCTTCATACGGACTGTTAATCCCTACTTCATACAAACAAGCTAATTTGTTTTTATCTATTAATGTCATGTCGGAGTAGGCAGAAGCTCCAGCATATAAAACCTTAACGGCTTGCCAGGAGTGTCCAAGATCTGAGCTTGATTTTAATGTCATATTTGTGCGGCTTTTTGTGCTTGCCGGATTTAAAAAGTATAGGGTATTATTAATTTCGGAATAAAGCAAGCTGGCCTGGCAAATTGGTTCAATTAAAGCCGTGTCGGGTTTAATGTCGGACCACGTTATACCACCGTTACTACTAAAACATATTTTACGCGATTTCTGTGAGCGGTCGTAATTGCGCATATTTAATATAAGTTTTCCATCAGGTAATTCTGCAACGGTACATTCATTTACTTTATCCTGCGGAGTTGAACCTCCTAATTGCCATGTTTTTCCGTGGTCATCTGAATAAATTATATGTGAATAATATTTTTGTGTTTGAGCTTCAATGTGGTCACAAGGAATAATTAGTCTTCCTTTATTTTGCCCATGTTTTAATTGTATTCCATGGCATGGACCTGTTGCATACCAGGTCCAGTTTTTAAGCTTTGTTGTTGCTGTAATTTCTTTTGGAATTGTCCAATCTTCACCGTCATTTAATGAAGATGAAATAAATACTCGACGCGTATTTTTACTTTTTCCTGAAATAATATCCCGCTCGTGATCATCACCTAAATTCCATGTAATTAACAAATGAATTTCACCGGTTTCTTTATCAACAACAGGAGCAGGATTACCACAAACATTATTTTTATCGTTCCAAATAATTTGTAAAGGACTCCACGTTTTTCCTCCATTTGTCGAACTCTTCATTACCAAATCAATATCGCCGGTGTCGGAACTTCCATTTACCCGCCCCTCGGCAAAGGCAAGTATCTTACCCGAATTGGTGGTTACAATAGCCGGAATTCGGAAAGTTTGATAAGAGTCAGAACTGCTTTTGAAAAGATAGTTTAAGTTTTTGACTTGCCGAAAACTGTCTTTAAATGCATTTATAGAATGGGAATCAATTATTTCTTTTTCATTTATTATTGGTTCGTTTATTTGTTGCATGGCAATTGACTTAACGCCTAATTTTTGAGATAGAATGTGTTTTTCAGGGAATACAGAAAGAAGTATTAATAGAAAAATAACAATTTTATACTGGTGGTTCATTTAAATTATTTTTAATAAAAAGCTAAATTATAAAAACTGAGAGAAGAAATGGGAAAAAACAAGTAGGTTTCAAAAACGCAACAATGTAATTCCGAATGTAAAAGGAGTAAGTTCGGGGCCTTTATTTTCCTTAAAAAGTGGAGTAAATTCGTAGGTGGCAAATATATTCATCCAGCGATAACCGGCTCTAAACATTAAACCATACTTAAAATCGTGCAATGAATATTGGTCAGGAATTTTCAATTTCTCTTTTCGCTCGATTCTGTATTTTATTTTTGTGTGGCTGCTTAAGCGATATCCAAAATATAGCCCCCCCGAAAAATAAAGTCGATTGTCGTAATGATTTATGGGAATCTGAAATTCAGTAAGCAATGGAACGACAAGTGAGAAAATGGAAAGTTTTGATTTTTGATTGTCATTAAAAAACAACTGTTTTGGAACGACCAAATCGTTAAATAATCGTTCAATAGTTGTGCTTTGATCGAGTCTGTAACTTTGCATGTGAAGTCCAAGTCCGGTTACCAAACCAATGGTATTTCGGTTACGTTGAATACCAATGTTTTGTTGAACAATATTGATGAAAGTAGAATTAGAGCGCAAAACATTGTTGTTCATAAATTCAGAATCGTATCCCGAGTAGTCTTTCTCCAAAAAAGTATTAAATCCGAAATCGATTCCAGCCCAGTGTCCACTAAAATCATCTTGCCAAAAATTAAACCCATTGTTTGTAATTCTTCTAACATCAATTTTGCGAAGAATTTTTTCAGGATTGGTTTCAATATGAATAATGGAATCAGCTACCTGTGAAAAAGCAATATTGGCCGTTAATATGAAAATAACAATTAAGGCAAAGAATATTATAAAATATTTATTTATTTTCAATTGCATATTAAAATTGCAAATTTAGTATTGTTACAATATATTATTGTTTAACAAATTTACGCCATTGGTGTTGATTAAACATTGAAAAAGCTGTTAAAAAAGGAAAATAAAACCAATTGTTAAAAGATTTGGGAATTTGCGACTTAATTTAAGATTGGGTAAGAAAAAGTTATAAATACCTGAGATTCATTTTAAAAGAGTACCTTTGCGCATTATTTTTAGAAGAAATTTGAATGACATTATTTAAAGAAATGGATCTCAGCACCGAAATTCTTTCGGCGATTGAAGATCTTGGTTTTGAAACTCCAACTCCGGTTCAGGAAGAAACAATTCCATTTTTATTGGGAAATTCACAAGACATGGTTGCTTTAGCCCAAACAGGAACGGGTAAAACAGCCGCATTTGGTTTGCCAATTATAGAACAAGTAGACACTGCAAAGAGGTCTATTCAAGCATTAATTTTAAGCCCAACCCGCGAGCTGGCAATGCAAATTGCCAGCGATTTGAAGAAATATTCAAAAAATGTAAAAAATCTTAAAAGTGCAGTAGTTTATGGTGGTTCCGATATTCGTGCACAAATAAGTGAACTCGCAAGAGGTCCGCAAATTGTTGTGGGTACGCCTGGTCGAACTCTCGATTTGATTAAACGGAATAAATTGAGAGTAAACGAAATTCGATGGGTAGTTCTTGACGAAGCCGACGAAATGCTTTCGATGGGATTTAAGGATGATTTGGATGCAATTTTGGAAAATTCACCAGACGGAAAACAAACACTCTTGTTTTCGGCAACCATGCCGCGAGAGATTGTCGCGATCTCGAAAAAATACATGACCGATATTCATGAAATATCGATTGGTAAAAGAAATACTGGTGCTGATAATGTAGAGCATAATTATTATCTGGTTCAAGCCAGAGACCGTTATATTGCTTTAAAGAGAGTGGCAGATGTTAATCCAAATATTTACGGGATTATTTTTTGCCGAACTCGTGCGGAAACAAAAGATATTGCTGATAAATTAATGCAAGACGGATACAATGCCGATGCATTACACGGCGATCTTTCACAGGCACAGCGAGACCATGTAATGGCTCGTTTCAGAGGGAAACATTTACAAATGTTAGTGGCAACCGATGTTGCTGCCCGTGGATTGGACGTAAACGATCTTACCCATGTAATTAATTACAATTTGCCCGATGATCCGGAAATTTATATTCACCGGAGTGGACGAACAGGACGTGCCGGGAAAAATGGAATTTCGGTTTCATTAATTCACTTGCGAGAAAAGGGAAAATTGAAGCAAGTTGAAAGAACGGTAAACAAACCATTTATTAAAAAGAATGTTCCTTCGGGTAAAGAAATTTGCGGAAAACAGTTATTCAGTTTAATCGACAGGGTTGAAAAAGTGGAGGTTAATGACATACAGATTGCCGAGTTTATGCCGGTAATTTATAAAAAACTGGCTTGGCTGGAACGCGAAGAATTAATCAAACATTTTGTTTCGGTTGAATTTAATCGATTTTTAAAATATTATGCGAATGCCCCCGATATTAATATAGACGAATCGCGCCATAGCGACAGGGATTACGACAGAGGAGACAGAAGAAGTCGAAACGATAGTAGAGGCCGTGGCGATAGAGATCGCGGAAGAGATCGTGGTGCTCGAGGAGATGGAGACAGGCGCAGCAGTAGAAACGATAGAGGTGGTCGCGGCGATAGAGACAGGGGTGGCAGAAAAGGTTACGAATTTTCAAGATTTTTCTTTAACATGGGGAAAAAGAACGGAATTAGTAAACGCACAATAATCGACTTGATAAACCAGCAAACTCCCGGCAAAAGTGTTGAAATTGGGAGTATTGAGGTATTAAAAGGATTTTCGTTTTTTGAAGTAGATAAAAAATACGAAGGGGAGATAATTAAAGCATTTAAAGATGCCACTTACAAAGGCGAACGAATTGGTATCGACCTTGCAAAAGGAAAATAACCAATTTTAAATAGACATTTAAAAAGCTGTTAATTGAATAAATTAGCAGCTTTTTATTTTTTCTTCCTTTTACTCGACTTTGCTTTTGGGTTGAATTTCAAACATCTTTTCACCCATTTATCAAGGTCGTCATCCATATCTATGCCCGAAGGATCGACATAAAGATATCCTTTCATGGGGCGATTTGTAAAATCCATTATCCGGCAACCTTTTTCCTGAATTACCTCATCCTGAGTCTCCGGATCAAGACGAACCATTAAATCATCTTTGATAACTCCGAGGCACATTTTTTCATCAACTAAAAAACAAATACCGCCGAACATTTTCCTTTCCTCAAATGCTGTTTGCATGTCTTTTAACGAGGCTCGCACACGGTCGGCCAAAAATTCGTTGTACGCCATTTTAAATAAAGTTTGTTTGTTCCCAAATATAAATAATTTAGTAAGAATTCTCGGGTACATAAATAATACGATCAATTCAAAATTAATTTTTCGTGTAATTGAAAAAACCAGGTTTATTTATTTGATTAATTGCACAAAATGCATTCGTTTAAATTCAATTATCTTTGCACAAATTTGAATTATGAAGGAGCGATTATTTGGTAAAACATTAGCAGAATTACAAAAAACGGTAGTTGAATTAGGATTGCCAAAATTTACCGCAAAACAAATTACCGATTGGCTTTACAAAAAGCAAATTTCGTCGATTGATGAAATGACGAACCTTTCGATAAAAGCCCGCAAACTGTTAAACGAAAAATTTGAATTTGGATTAATTGCTTCCACCAAAGTGCAGGAAAGTATTGATGGCACAAAAAAATATCTTTTCCCAACTGCGCAAAATAAGTTTGTTGAAACAGCCATGATTCCTGACCGGGATCGAAAAACTGTCTGCGTGAGTTCTCAGGTAGGATGTAAAATGGGATGCCTTTTTTGTTTTACTGCCAAACAAGGATTTCAGGGGCAATTAACTGCTGGTGAAATTATTAATCAGGTAAAAAGTATTGAGGAAACAAACGAGGTTTCGAACATTGTATATATGGGAATGGGCGAGCCGTTCGACAACCTCGATGAGGTTTTAAAAAGTATTGAGATTTTTACATCGGAATGGGGTTTTGCAATGAGTCCGCGGCGGATTACAGTTTCAACAATTGGAATAATTCCGGGCATGCTTACTTTTTTAGAAAAAAGTGAAGCGCATTTGGCGGTAAGTTTGCACACTCCGTTTCATGAAGAGCGCCAACAGTTGATGCCGGTTCAGGTTGCATATCCAATTAAAGATGTGATTGATGAAATAAAAAAATGGGATTTTGGTCTGCAACGTCGAATATCATTCGAGTATATTTTGTTCGAAGGTTTAAACGATTCATCGAAACATGTTAATGAATTAGCTCGAATATTGAGTGGTTTAAAATGCCGGATTAATCTTATTCGTTTTCACCCGGTACCAGGAACACCACTGAAAAGTCCCGATGGAAAAGCGATTCAGAATTTCAAAGAAAAGCTGAATAAAAAAGGAATAGTGACAACTGTTCGTGCTTCGCGAGGAGAAGATATTTATGCGGCTTGCGGATTATTGTCAACAAAAGAATTAGTTAAGTAGGTGATTTGTAATTCCAGCAGACAAAGGATTTTTGTTTGTGAAGTAAGATTTTTCGTTTGAATAAAGATAACTCCAACTATTAATATTGGTTTAAATCAACATCATCTTTTCAATATAAACATCTTGAAAAGTTGAGTCGCCTTCTAAATTAGAGTGAGTAGTTTTATCCAGAATATTTTCTACGAAATCTTCATTTTCAAACAGAAACATTTTTGCACCAATAAGGGCTGTGTTTCCAAGTTTTATGATTTTTCCCTCACTGCATTCAATCAAACCTGTGCGTATAACATTTTTAATGTTCAGAAAATTTCCAAAACCACCTGCTACAAAAACTTTATCGATATTTTCATAAGTAATTTCCATTTGATTTAATAGCATTTGAATGCCGGCTGCAATTGCAGCTTTTGCCAGTTGAAATTCACGAATATCTTGCTGTGTTAAAAAAACTCCGGAAGTCAATTCAATTCTATCGTCGCCTGAATTGAACTCTCCAAACATTCCAATTTTTTCCTGTTCCAATAAAATTGCCATCGCATCAATTAATCCGCTGCCACAAATCCCTTTGGCCGGCACATTCCCAATAACATGACTATTAAAATTGCCATTTTCAAAATTTACAGAAGAAATAGCTCCTGTTGTGGCTCGCATGCCCTGATTGATTTTTGCACCTTCGAAAGCAGGACCAGCAGCTGTTGAAGCACAAATAATTTTTTCGCAATTACCAAGCACAATTTCGCCGTTGGTTCCCAGGTCTATTAAAATCGATATTTCTTTTCGTTCTGCCATTTTTGTTGCAGCAATTCCGGCTAAAATATCGCTGCCAACAAAACTCCCGATTGAGGGATAAAATTGTATTTCAGTAGTCGTTGGTAGTTCCCAGTTTAATTGGTCAGGATTAAGATTTTGAACTCCCAAATCGGGAGACTCAAACGGATAAAAAGAAAGTGAATTTACTTTTAATCCCGAGAAAATATGGTGCATAACGGTATTGCCAACTATGGCAACTTTCGAAACTTCAACCTTATGTTTTTTAAGAATATTCTGAATCATCTGTCCCGTTTTTTGATGAATCAAATATTGAATTTCAGTTTGTTTTCCGTCGAGACAACTTTGAATGCGAGATATTAAATCGGCACCAAACTTTGTTTGCGGATTAATGGCTGAAATTGAATCAACTACACTCCCATTTTCAAGATTAATAAGTTGAGTTACAACCGTTGTTGTTCCTAAATCGATGGCAATTCCAAAGCCGGATTGGGGCTTAAATTCAAACGTAGAATTATCGGCTAAAATAATATTTTCGAATTGCGAAATTTCCAGTGTAACATCCGATTCTGCTTTGCACTTACATGCCAGTCGCCAATTGTTTGACAGGTTTAGTTTATTTAAGTTTTGCTGTTGAGCGGAATCCACTTTCAATTCGCCCTCAATTAGTTTTACTTTGCAATTACCACATGTTCCATTTCCACCACATGGGAACTCAACTCCAAATTCGTTTAAAAAATCAATTAATGGAGTTCCTTTATTTACCGAAAATGATTTGCCAAGCGGTTGAAGATTAATGGTAATTTTGTTATTCATATTACAGGATTCAAAAAAATAATGCAATTTTAGATTTTATTAAAGCAGCTCATTCAGGTTAAACTTTTGTTTTAATACCACTCCTTTTTTGCTATTTTGTAGAGTAGCACATTCAGTGTAAAAGTCATGTTCGAAAAATAAAACATAGGCTTTTCTGCCACTTCATTCAGAAATTTTTCTTTTTCCTCCAGAGCCGTTACCGGAAACAAATCGTAAGCAGCCAACCAAAGTAAGGGGATGTTTGCTGTTGTCGGAATTAAGTCGGAAGTGTATATTAATGTCTTGTTCTTAGTTTTAATAAATGGAATCATTTGTCCGGGAGTGTGACCATCAAAAAAACGAACTTCGATGTTTGGAAAAAGTTCACCTTCATTTTCCACAAAATTCAGTTTCCCCGAATCAAACATAAAATCCAGCACATCGGTATGAAAAGCAGCCTTTTCGCGAGCATTTGAAATTCTGGAGTGTTCCCATTGTGTTTTGCTGCACCAATATTTTGAGTTTGGAAAAGTGAGTTTTAATTCCCCATCTACATTTTTTACTCCGCCCGTACAGTGGTCCCAATGCAAATGTGTAAAAAACACATCGGTAATTTCTTCGGGTGAAATGCCATTTTTTAGCAGCGAATCGTTTAAATGATTTCCCGGTGCAATTCCGTTATTTTGCAAATATTTTTCGGGATAATGATTTCCAACCCCGGCCTCGATAAGTATTTTTTGCTTCCCCTGCTCAAGCAAAAGACAGCGCAAGGTTAGTTTTGTGAAATTGTTTTCATCGGCAGGATAAACTTTGCTCCAAAGTACTTTTGGAATCACGCTGAAAAGTGCGCCACCATCGCAATGCAAATGACCGGCAGAAATGGGTGTAAGTTTCATAAAACGTCAAAAATATTGAGGTGTAAAATTACACAAATTAATTCAGGTTCAAATTGTGTTTATTTTTAAAAGTTGTATCCATAGAAAAATCCAAAACATACTTTACAACGCCTTGATAGTCTTCAATTCCTCTCTCAACTTTATTCGTTTTTAAATAAGCATGGTTTACTTTCGAAGCCGTTTTTTCCACCTTTTCATTTCTTAATTTCTCCCAATTTTTTCTTATGCGTTGAAAATCAGTTATTACACTTTCGTCTATTTTAGAAACTATTTTACTGTATTCTTCCAGCTGATATCCCTGTAGTAAAAAGAATTTTAAAATATGCAGATTGGCTGAATATTGCAGTTGTTTTGAATTGCTTTGTGTGCAAACCAACCAAGCATAAAAATTAGCTTCGGCTTCGCTTGTAATTCCAAGTTGGTGTGCTTTTTCGTGCGCCAAAACAAACGGATATTCTATAGGTAATATGTTTGTATTTACATGCACTTCGTTAAAAAATGGACCATAATAACCCGAGATTCCTGCTTGAGCAAAAAAACGACTGAATGTTATTTTCTTGTCTTTTCTTTTTCCCGAAGGATATGTGATTTTTAATAGTGGTGCCAGCCGTTTGTAAGAACTCTCGATTAACAAATCTATCTCCTTTTTGTCAAACATTTCAAAAGTACAAGCCGAATGGTTTGTTTTTTCAATTAAGATTTCGAGGTTTTGAACGAAGGTAGCAGAGTCCGGTTTTTGTTCTTTTATTTCGAGACGGGTATTTAAATCTTCGCGGTAATAATTAAATCCCCACAAAACGTAAAATAGAATGTAAGTTGAAGCCAAAATATTCACAACAATTTTGCCTGATTTTTTTATCGAATTTTTTTTGAATAACAATAGTAAAACTAAAAGTATTGTTGTTGCAATTAGTAAAATGTAAAATTGGTCGTCGAGCGAAAATGGGAAAATATTGCTGATAACAGAAAAAACGCCAGCTATTTTTGGATAAATATTTTGGGAATAATAGCTTTCAACAAAAGACGGATTTCGAGAAGCAAGTTCGGTTAATGCAAATGTAATAAAAGCCACGATGGGCACAATTGTCCATTTTTGAAATATTTTTTTGATGCCTTTTTGAAACATGTTTGCCCTTTTGATATCGGATGCAAACTTATCAGAAAAATGAAAGAGTACTATTTTCAATTTAAAATATATTATGCTTTTTTTGATTTATCCTTTAAAACGAAACCTAAATAAACCGCCGGTAGAAACTTTTATAAATTTCTTTATGAATATCTGTTTTTTGTCATATTACTTATTTACACGTCATGCTGCCTCTCAGGCGACGGATCAGCATCTCATAAATTTTGATAATCAACATCATATAAATTAGACCCTGAAACAAGTTCGGGGTGACGGACATATTATGATGCAGTACGGACATTCAATATTTTTTTATTCAAACATTCGTTTGCCAAACTGTTTTGTTATAATTGTAGCTTCAAAAAAAATGTACTATGAAAAAAGCTGTTATAATTTTTATGTTGGTAGGTGGACTTGCTTCAACAACTTTGGTATTTGGAGAGGGAATAGACAAGAAAGTAAAAAGAGTTCATGAAAAAGCATTAACAGTTGACACGCATTGTGATACACCAATGGCAATGTTAAACGATAATTTTGACATTGGAAAAAGAAACAATCCACCACAAAGCAGAGTTGACTTCCCAAGAATGAAGGAGGGTGGATTAGATGCCATTTTTTTTGCTGCATTTACCGGACAGCGTGAACGAACCGCAGTGAATACAGAAAAAGCATATAATATGGCCAATGATATGATAGACGCCGTTTACGAAGCATGTAACAAATACAGCGAAATGGCTGAAGTTGCTACGATTTCGAAGGATGCCAGGCGATTAGAAAAAGAGGGGAAAAGAGCAATTTATATTGGAATGGAAAACGGATTTCCAATTGGAACTGATATCGATAGGGTAGAAGAATTTTATAATCGCGGGGTTAGGTATGTTACGCTTTGCCATTCTTCGAATAATGATATCTGTGATTCTTCAACCGACAAAAAAGGAGCAGAACATAATGGCTTGAGCAATTTTGGAGAACAGGTAATAAATGAAATGAATGGATTGGGAATGATTGTTGATGTGTCGCACATTTCTGACAAATCGTTTTTTGACGTGGTGAAATTAAGTAAGGCTCCTGTAATTGCATCACATTCAAGTGTGCGTTCTATTGCAAAACACAAACGAAACATGAGTGACGAAATGATTAAAAAATTGGCTGAAAATGGAGGTGTTATTCAAATTTGTTTGTTGGATTCGTACATTAAAGATCCTGATACAACTACTATTCGTTATCAAAAAGAAAAAGAGTTAAGTGTAATTTGGGAGACTAAATACGACTCAATGAATGATGAGGAAAAAACTGCTTTGCGAACCGAGTGGAGGAGTCTTGGAGAAAAATTCCCAAAAGATTTACCGACGGTTGCCGATTATGTAGATCATATTGATTATGTGAAAAACCTTGTGGGAATAGATTTTGTGGGTATTGGAAGCGATTTTGATGGCGGTGGCGGAATTGATGGATGTGCAGATGTAAGCGAAATGCCAAATATTACCAAAGAAATGTTGGCACGCGGTTATTCTCGAAAAGAGATTAATAAAGTTTGGGGAGGTAATTTTTTAAGGGTTTTTGGTCAAGTCGAGAAGTTGGCCAAATCGAATTAATTTTAAAATCGCGGTGTTATATTTAACGAATTCAATAAAAATGTAAAACGCAATTAATTTGGATTTTCAAGAAAGTAGAATTGAATTTTTCTTTAATTGTTTTGACACAATTTTCATTTTTTAACCTATCAAAAACAACAATAATAATTGTAGATAACCTTCAATTATCACCACAACTGTATTTTTTTCATATTCTCAAAGGTCTGTTCAGTTTTAAAAACACGCTAAATAAACAATCTTGCGTTAATTACAGGGCAAACTCACACTTTAACGGGTAAAATATTAAGTCTTTTTTGTCCATATTTGTTTATAACCCAGTGATTTAGTTGTTGGTTTTTATGAATAAAATTCGTATATTATATTGATAATCAATAAA
>Ga0307989_1000365_pt1 | contig 30484 bp, 14 predicted proteins | sample EllFjometagen185_FD_203164 | JGI IMG/M metagenome (GOLD analysis project Ga0307989, IMG submission 203164) | Marine microbial communities from Ellis Fjord, Antarctic Ocean - #185 | ecosystem: Environmental > Aquatic > Marine > Unclassified | place: Southern Ocean | collected 2014-10-08 | reverse complement strand
ACTTGAACTTGAACTTGAACTTGAACTTTGGGTTTACACAAAGATTTGTTATTGTAGTATATTATATAGGTTAATAATTTGTGATGAGTGGAGAACCAGAAATTAAAGAATTGGAAATAAAACAATCACAAGCGACACAATCACAACCAACTGAAATAGTCGCTGTTATTTCACAACCGGAAAAATCAAAATTTGATCAACCATTTGTTGCGACCGCTCATCAACCACTTGATGATGGAGGATTTAATGAACCATTTTTCGATCGATTTATGATGAATTTAAAAGGATTAATGAACAAAGGACAACAAACATTTCAAGATGGCAGATATATTGAATCGATAATGTATTTTGAATTGATTGATATGTTTCTACGAACATATGGAGGAAACTTGAAGAACATATCAAAAATACACAGTTATGTGTTACATATGATTAAATCTGCACGGATCAAATATCAAACTGAAATGAAAGTCAGATCAGATATGAAACACATTCAAGAATTAAAACAAAAATATGTTCGATTCTTATCCGATTATGAAAAAGACGAAGATAATTATAAACCATTTAGTCGGGAAGTTGGATTTGACATTCAACGAAATGAATTAATTCGAATGCTTGTATATCCATTAATAATAGATGATTTATATACATACAGTTTATCGAAGAATATAATTTTTATTCATGGAATGGAGCACACAAGTAAGAAATATATGGTATATAATTGTATTCGTGAATTGAACAATTTTAATTCATTAAATGTCAATGTGTTACATATGGATGAATATGTAACACGAAAAGAAATAAATGATAAAAATAATACAATAACATCGTCATTTGAATTGCTTGAATATCTTTGTAAGTCTGGCAATTTACTAGCAACAGAAACAACATCGATCGAAGCACATATAAAATCGAAAACTGTAATTGTAATCAATGATTTTACTAAATTATTTGAATCGTATCAATATGATGACATTCGAACTTTATTACAACAATATTCGGATATTATATTGATATGTTTAGCAAATAAAGTTCGCCCAACAAATATTGATGTGACAAATGAATATTTTGAAAATCAGATATTTTTCGATTTGCCAGATTACACTGAACGAATACATTCAATCACTCGTCATTTGATTAAACGATTTTTAAAAGTACGACCGGATGTGGATAACACAATCAACGTTACTTTTAATTTGACAAGTATTAAATATAAAGAACATAAAGCATATCAACAATTACAACAATCTATGTCACTGTTCGACTCACAAAGTGAAGTAATTGATATTAAAAAGTTGAGACCACACGTAAGTAAAAAGTTTGGAACAGGTGACGAAATTGTTATCGAGGATGATGAAATGTATATAAACCGTTTATTAACTGAATACAATTATCTAAAATACATTTCAAATGACACATTTACTCGATTTATGAATGATTATAATATTAAACTTGCGACATATATCATGGATTTCAAAGAATGGTTTGATGATTTGGTTGAAAATGAATGTGTTACACTTGGATTAACAAAAGACAAATACATAATCAATGTAAATGATTATCTTGCGTTTATATCACTTATTCATTTCCTTACAGATTTGACTGGTCCAAATGATAATGCTATGTTAGCAGGTTATATATATGGACGACGAAGTTCAGAGATTGGAATTACTGATTTCGGATTCATATTGTCTGAGATAATTAATGTAATGAATGTGTCTGATTCAGATTATGTTAATCAAAAAATATCACAAGGAATAACAAATCCGCGTGAGATATATAACAATTTTTCGAATATAAATATTGATAACATATTTGATAGTTTTGGTTTATTTAAAAGTAAGGTGGGAAGTAATGATGAATATATGAATCATATTGAATATTTAATTCATTCGAAACAATTTAGTAACTATATGAACAAATCGCGAATTGTTAATATTGATTTGGATGAATTTAGAAAATATGTTGATGTTGAAATCACAAATATCAATCAATTTGAAAAGCAATTGAAAGATGAATTGAATAAGATAAATGAAATGAATATATATGATAACCCTGATATACGAACAGATATATTCAGTATGTCGATTTATAATGAAGAACCACTTGAAAGTATTGAACAAATAAACACTGAGATTTTACGTGAAATTGGATTAATTGGTGGAGAACCAAATCCGCATACAATAACAAATACAACTGAAGAAATGACAAGTCAAATAGAATCGTATATTTCTGAAGATAAATCGGAAGATAAATTGGATGACAAAGTGGAAGATAAATCGGATAAAGAAGGTGATAATAAAGAAGGTAATAATAAAGAAGAAATAATATTAAAAGATTTGAATTTCAATGGAATTGGCAAATTGGATGGATTTACACCTGATCAGATTGAGCAATTGAATAATGCATATAATGTTGGTGGTTCATCAAGTCACAGTGACATTCAAACAGATGATGGGAAAATCGAAAATATCGAAGAACCGGATAAAGACGGAGATAACATTATAGATGATGATGATAACGATGATAATAACGATGATAATGATGATGATGATAACGATGATGAAAAATACAAAGAAGATAAAAAGAAAGTAATGAATGTTGATTCGGAGATGGACAGAAATGGCGATGATGTTGATGGTTCATCCTCATCAAGTAATGAAAATGATGAACATGAAGTTAATGAACCGAATGAAGTTAAATACACGAATGAAGACAAAAATGACGAACCGTCAAGTTCAAGTTCTAGTAGTTCTAGTAGTTCACCATCAATGGACGAGGAATTGAAAGAATTGTTGGAGAATGTAGATAAGTTAGATTTTGATGATTAGTAAAAAATTTGTGGAACGATAAGATTTTGCCGATTAGAGCACCCGAAAGGTGCTCACTCATCCATTCAACACGTTAATAATCGCACCATTTTAGTCCTTCTGACATTAATAAGTCAGCGAACTTTTTGCGAACTGGTGTATCACCAATAAACACATAATCTGGTGAAATCATTTCGTTTTTCTTTGTTTTTTCTATCTGGTTTTGCAAACATTTACCCGACGTTTTATCACCATACGTTCCTTGTGTACAATTATACATTCGTGTTTCTTCCGGATTTGCGAACATTCTATATCCGACACGTGTCATTCCGACGGGTAATTGACAATAACCTGATTCTGGATCACATCCACCAAACTCATTCGGATAATTTCTATTTTCTTTGTAGAAAGGACAATCATTATTTTTCGTACATGGCGCATCCCAAACTCCTCCTTCAATCATACAATCGATTTGATTAGATACACCAACCACCGTTCCTTCTTCCATAATACCATCCGGTAATAAGCGTTTACATTGAGTTCGTGTTGTCTGAATAGTGTTTGTTTTCTGTTCTTTTACTATTTTTGTAACTTGTTCATCTGTCATGTTCAATCGTTGTTCGGGTTTGTCAATAAACTGTACATAATCAACATCGTTCGATGCATCATACTTATCCACATATGCATCATATATTTGTTTTACACGTGCAAGTATAATGACTGGTTCATCTGTTTTTTCATTGATTGCAAACTTTATGTACAACGTTAATGTGTCAGGTGCTTTACTTTTCTCTAATGCAAGTAAGTAATGAAAATTCTTTTTGATGTCGAACTGTATTAGATATAATTGTGTTTCTTTTCCGTTTTCGTCATATTCATATACATCGTTCAATTTTATATTTTCTTGTAGAAATGGAATGTCATATGTGTAAACACTCGTAGTATTATAAACGAATGGATAATCGATATGAGGATATTTTGAATATATGTATTTCATTATATAATAAATTACATTTGCCCATTTATCACCACCCGTCGTAAGTGTTTTATCTAATCTGTTATTATTTGGTGATTTGTTATCATTTGGTGATTTGTTATCATTTGGTTGATTATTATTTACTCGTATGTTGTCGATATGTGTCATTTGTTCTATATAAACTCGATTATTTGCAAGTTTTTTGATAACTCCATTTGGAAATCGATTCTCTAAATCTTGCAAAATGATATATATGATAGATAACGTATATTTCTCCAAATAGTAGTAACGATAAAACGTAGTTGGATTAATTTTATTATTTGGCAATGATTGATTGTATTCATTATAACCAACCGGATTCATAACAGGTTGAACATTTTGATTGTCATACATATGCGGTAATCCTATCGGTGAAATTAAAGAACCACCAATTCCTTCTCCTACTTTTCTTCCATAAGATAATGTGAATGGTTCATATATGTTCGTTTCTTTGTCGTTTTTATTGCTTTTATACATATTCCATAATATTGTGATTACAATCGTAAATGTAACTATCAATAATCCCAAATACGGTAAGGTTAATTTAAACATATCTAACATGAATTAAACAACACTATACAATCAATATACAATAACTATATAATTATGACAAATAAAATTCAAAAAAATGAAATGTACAAATTCCGTTAATGCGCGCATCAACGTAATTGTAACGAATGAAAAGAAATAAGAGTTAAATTATATGTATTTTTTTCGTCAACTCTTATTATTACTATCTAGTCTGTTGTTCGGTCATTCACGTTTAGTCCTCCAACTTTTACTTTTACTTTCACTTTTACTTTCTCTTGCACTTTCACTTCCTCTTCCTCTTGCACTTCCACTTGCTCTTCCTCTTTCACTTCCTCTTTCACTTCCTCTTCCTCTTTCACTTTCACTTTCACTTTCTCTTCCTCTTTCACTTTCACTTCCTCTTTCACTTTCACTTTCACTTTCTCTTCCTCTTGCTCTTCCTCTTTCACTTCCTCTTTCACTTCCTCTTCCTCTTCCTCTTCCTCTTCCTCTTCCTCTTCCTCTGGCACTACTGCGATGGGATACATGCGTAGTTATCATTTGAATTAAAGATTTACTGATTTTTTTAACCGATGGAACAGTTGATTTGATCCATACATATAATGGTCTATATCGACGTTCCATATCATCTCGTATATCAGTAAAATACATTTTGCCTAAAAACAATAAATCTGTAACACGTGATACTTCGGAAACCATGTACACTTCATTAATTGTAGATATATTGATAACAACAATTCCGTCAATTTTCAAATATTCCGCATATTTTTTCATTGATGGAATAAAGAACTCGTGCAACCAAGTATATTCACTTCCTCCTGTTTGGGGGATGCGTTTCTCGTGAAAATCAATCTCGGATTTCATAATTTCGGCAACCTCTACACTTGGAATTGCGTCCGTTGATTTGCGAACCCAGTTTTTATTTTGTAATTCGATTGTATCGATCAACATATACTTCTGTTTGCCATGATATATGTTACTAAGTTCGTTAATTCGAGTAATAATTCGCGTCATACGTGGTTTATTGTTTAATTCAAATTTCAAACCAGCAAATTTGAGAAATTGACATAACAACGTAACTTCAAGAGGAGTTGGGTTATTAATTTTTTCGAATGGACTTACAATATCTTGAACAACCTTATCTAGAATGTAATTCAAATTATATAGTTCTGCAACAAGGTGAACCATTCCAGTCAATTGTGTATGAATTTTTTCTATATCATCGTCATCGTCAGGTGTTTGCTCTATAAGTTTAAACGTAGATTGACAATGTGTTTCAATTGTATCAATTATATCAATAATTGAAATTTTCGTGTTAATGTTATAGATTAATTGCGCATACATTTTACAAAAAGTCTGGTGTGATATTGCAAAATCATACATAATATAAACAATACCATTCAATGTATCATGTGTCAATGTATCATGTGGTATCGTGTCTGAGACCAACAACGCGATGAACTTTGCATTGATCGAATCAAAATTGTTGGGTGCCATTCGATTTAGCCATCCCCTCGCACGGTCAACCAAAGTTAACTTTCGTATTTGTTGACGCTCTGGAAATACCTCATCTGTGGATTTTTCAAGAATATCGAATGATTGTTCTTGATCAATATCGTAAAGTTCCTTGTCGAAAAATGGTGGACTTGTATGAATCAAATCGATTTTCCCTTTGTATTTATCATCGATGTTCGCTTCAAGAAATCCATGTTTTATGAACTGGAATCGAGTTTTGTCGATTTTTAAGGTATTCGCAATCTTCAAATAACCAATATGAACAACTGGATTCGGATCCACACCAATATATTTCTTAACGGTATCACATGCCATTGCTCCAATAAATCGATCACCCCAACCAGACGATGAATCCAATACATTTTCTGCTTTAAAATATTTACATAACAGTGTCATCAAATATGGTCGATATGTATCACATTCATGTGCATAATGATTGAATTGTTTATACAAATATTCGCGAAAGTTTAGCACATTGAAATCGTTATGTGTATTAATAAAATCAACAATTAGTGAATCTTTATTTTTGATATAATACGAATTAGGAGAAAGATATGTCCCACGATCATTAACTGCACAATTTAATCGATTGTCTTCTTGGAACATATCACTTAACAGTACATATTGATAATCGTTATTATAACCACACAATGTTATATGTTCATTATTGTTAGTCACGCGATTGTAAAATGGAATGTTCGTGTATCGATTTGGAACAAAACGTTGTAATCGATTTGGAGTGGGAGCAACCAATTTCAATGAATTGTATATTTTAATAATTGTTTGAGTTGAAACTACATCGCGTTTATATGGAAAATCGTAGTTTTGATAAAAATCAACCGGACTTTGAATATAACTGTCATTAACCTTTTCTTTCAATAAACTATTAACATTCATTGTTTCGTATATGTTATGTAGAAACATATTCGATTTATTAAATATTTTATAAGGTATACTGCTTTTATCAATTATATTATCTAATATACTAGAATCGTTTGTACTCGCGTTTAATCGATCAATTATTGTCTGTTTGGGATCGGTGTCCATATTAACAAATCGAACAAATGTATCTATCATCAGATCAGACATATGTTTCAAATACAATACATATAAATCGATTACATAAAGTGTATTAATGAACTTAAATCCATGGTCTACTTGGATATTATACTTGGATACATAATTAAATACATCATTAACAACATAAATTCTTAATTTACTATCATCAATAGTGAATGATATATCGATTATTCCATCATGTTGTAATAAATTAGTGATATTGTATCCGATTTGTCCAACTTTTCCTATCTGAATAAGTAGTTCAATTTGGGTTTTTAAATATTCAACCCATTGATTAACTGTATCAATTTCAAATCCTGATATGTATATATAATTTTGCTTACTACGCATGTTGAAATATACACCTAATGCAGTGTCATAATTCAAAAACAATGGATTTGTGTTATTGATTGTGGGATCTGATGAATCGTATTTTCGATTGATTAAATATTTACGATATATAACATATATTTGTTCACGAATAAAACTATAACCAACCGCATCTTTCGATTTTTTGACAAGTTGATACTGTTCCATATCGCCGGGTTGTTTACTAAATAGAGTCAAATCACTTGTATGTAACATAATTTCGATTTCATTGTAATAGTATTCCTGTTGCATATATCGCAATTTCACTAGACACATATTTTTTGATTGTAATATAATGCGTGTAATTACACCAACCAAACCGATGTAATTGTCAAAGTTTTTACAACAAAACGTGTTTTCAAAATACTGTAGAACTGAATCGATCGTATAATTGGTTTTCATATAATTGACAAACTCGAGTTTCAATTTCCCAGTAAATTGAGGATTTTTGTCGCTTAGTCCATCCACCATCGTATCACTGATTCGTTCTTCATCATTAATACTTAATTCGTGTTTATTAGTTGTTATGAACCGAATCAGTTCTCGACAAATGATTGGATGAACATTAATAACCTTCACTGTATCGTTGATCTTGTATTTATATGTTTGTTTGTAATTATGTAAATCATATTTAAAATTGAAATAATCGTATGAACGAAACTTAGTAATATCACTAGTCATATAAAATGCCATTTTGTTCATTAGTTTTATCATTGGTAAATTATTGACTTTAACTTGCGCAGTCAAATATTGAACATTATAAAATAAAGAATTGTGTTTTTGTAATACATTAATCACATTGGTTAATACTAATTTTCCATATCCATGTCCAATAATTGAATTATCATTCACAAAGTAGATTGTTAACAATAATTCACCAATTGATGAATTACGGATCATATTTTGTTTTGTTTTGTCGTCATTTGCTGACACATAATCAAGATCAATATTTCCGATTAGTTGAGAATTGTGTATGAATATTCCATATGACAAAAATGTGTCAGTTGGAAACTTATTTGGATATTGTATTTTATCATTAGTTTTTGGCAAATGAACTAAATTACGCAGATACCTGCCAAAACTTCCTGAATAACTTTTCAACAATTTGTCAAATTGTGCAATATTATCCTCGTTATAATTGCGGATTGTAATTTGTTCGTTTGCAAACAACTGTTTGTTTAATTTAAACTTACTCTCCATTTTGATCAATTTGAATGATATATATATATATATATATAGTAAAAAATATGTGATAAAATAGTTTCAATTCAAAACACAAATGTTTTGAGTTTGCGAGTTCGTGTAAGTGTTCCAAATAGTTCCAGACGTTGATTTTTTTTTCCATAATATCGCAAATATAAAAGCACTTTACGATGTCCTGGATACTCATATTCATATATTTTTCTCATTATGTCGTTTATATATCTGAAAATTACTCCTGTATTGTCTTCAATTGTTTGTTCAGGTGTGTGTTTAAAATGATCAGTAAATGTACTATTATATCGACCACCGCCAGTCCCAAACAATGTCTTGTTGATTTTTGGTTCATATCGGATGATTATTCGTTGTAAATTACTCCCCGTTTCAAGTAAATGGTTGAATACACCTTTCAATTGTTGGTGTATGTCCATAATTTCATTTTCATCAAGGCATTCATTCAATTCCAAATCAACTGTTTGTTGTTCTTCCATTGATATGTATGTTTTAATGTGTTGTATATACTTATGTGTACGTATTATCTCGTTTTAATTTTGTATATATTTTGTATATATGTATATGTGTATATTTTGTATGTTTAATTATATATCAATTATTTTTTTACGTGACAAATAGTAAGTATAATTCTTAGTCCAAATGTTTTTTCGTTCTTGTTTTGTTTTGTTTTGTAAAAAAACGATTTTGAATTGTCGAAACAAATCAAAATTATATTACTCACACTATATTATCATTCATTCATTCCATAATTATTTAAATAAAATGTCAAAAGTTATAATCGTTGAATCGCCCAACAAAATCAAAAAAATCAAATCATTTGTAGGAAGCGATTTTATTGTAGTCGCATCATGTGGACATATTCGTGAATTGGTCGGAATTGATATTGAAAATAAATACACTCCATCGTTCAGCATTATCAAAACAAACACTAAACGAGGTGTAAAAGGCAAAGAACAAGTAGTTTCCAACTTACGAAAAGCTGCACAACATGCAAGTGTTGTTTATTTAGCAATGGACGAAGACCGAGAAGGAGAAGGAATTGCATATCATGTTCGCGAAGTATTGAAAGATTGTGGTTGTAAGTTTGAACGAATCACATTCACTGAAATTACAAAAAAAGCAATTAATAATGCACTTGCTAAACCAATTAAATTGAATATGGATTTAGTCCATGCACAAATGGCACGTCAAATACTTGACCAATTGATTGGATTTCAAGTATCTCCCATTTTACGAAAACATATTTGTTTTGGAACATCTGCCGGTCGTGTTCAAAGTCCTTCTTTAAAACTGATTGCAGAACGTCATATTCAATCAAACGATTTCAAACCGGTTGGTTATTTTTCATTGAATTGTAATTTTGCAGTCGAGAAACAACCAACAGAAGTATTAAATACACGATTTGTTATTTCAAACAAAATGTTATTAAATGACGAAAAAAAGGTACTTGCATTATTTAAATTATTTAAAGATAGTGAGTTTGTTGTTGCATCAAATATAACTAAACCAACGAAACGTAATCCACCAAACCCATTTGAAACGATATCACTTCAACGAGATAGTAGTAGTAAAATACATCTAACACCAAAACAAACAATGATTGTTGCACAACATTTATACGAAGCAGGACATATTACTTATATGAGAACGGATAGTATCAATCTTTCAGAAGAAGCATTGGACGGATGTGAGAAATATGTTAAAGAACATTTCGGTGTGAAATATAGCAATCGAAAACAATATAAAACAAAAACAAAAAATGCACAAGAAGCACACGAAGCAATTCGACCAACTCATATCGAGAACGACAATATTCAAACAGATGAAGAAGCACATATTGGAGAACAAGAAGTTCGTTTGTACAACTTGATTTGGAAACGAACCGTTGCATCTCAAATGACATCGGCGGAGTTTAACGTTCAAACGATTGTAATCAAATGTACACAACAACCAAAATATAAGTTTAGTACAAGTGCGGAGAAAATGACATTTGATGGTTATCGAAAATTATATATTGAATTCAATGAAAATGACGATGAATTGGATAATGAGGACAATGATACAAATAACATAATCGAAATCGATTTGTGTGTAGGTGACAAAATGCTTCGTCAAGAAATGAACTCACACCAAAAATTTACAAGTATACCTGTACATTTCAGTGAAACGAGTATTGTTACAGAAATGAATAAAATCGGAATCGGTCGTCCAAGTACAATTGCTTCATTTGCTCCAAATTTAATCAAAAAGAATTTCGTTCGAAAGGATACTATTAAAAACAAAACCCGTGAAGCAATTAAACTTACAATGAGTCCACCAGAAAATGAAAGTAAAATGACTCGTGCAATGGTAAAAGAATCGTATGGGGGAGAAAAAGGTAAATTGGTACCAACCGAACTTGGAATGAAAATTGTAACGTTTTTAAACAAATATTACAGTTCAAACATATTAAATTATAAATACACTGCTGGAATGGAAGAGGATTTAGATAAAATTTCGAACAGTGAAAAGGTGTGGGATAATACAATTCATCAATACTTTTCAATAATTAATGAAATTAATATTGCGTTGCTTGGTAAAGAACCAGAAATGCGAGATGCGCAATTTGTTAACGGTGCTGAAATTGGATTAGATGAAGAAACTGGAAACAAGGTGTTTGTTCGTGAAGGTAAATATGGTGATTTGATTCAAGTTGGTGAAAAAGATGTTGAAGGTCAAACCGTCAAATATATTGGTATACCAAAAGGTATGACAAAAGAAGATATCACATTCGAGATTTTTAACGATTTAAAAACATATCCAAAACATATTGGTGATCATAACAGTAAACCCATCAAACTTCATCATGGTCAATATGGATTTTATTTAAAATATAATGGGAAAAATTATAGTATTCCGAAAACATATGACGAAATAAATCAACTGTCTATCACGGATTTTGTCAAAGTAATTGAAGAAAGAGACGACAAGTTTAAACCGCTACGTATTGTTCAAACTCCAAAAGGTGTGTTGCATGTATTAAAAGGACCATATGGAATATATTTCAAATCGATTGAAGATAATACTAATTTCAGTATTCCGAAAGCAAAAAATTATGAAACAATGTCAATCGACGAGTTCGTTGAAATAATGGCGATTCCAAAAACAACGACATATAGCACATTGAATAAAGTAGTAAATGATAATAAAAAACGTGGTCGTGGACGAGGCAGTGGTACTACAAGAGGACGAGGACGAGCAAGAGGACGAGGAAGAGGAAGAGGAAGAGGAAAAGCACAGTAATCAAAATAAATTGTATAGTTTATTTCATTTGACAGTTGAATTATTTTAAGTTTGATACAATTTGATTGTAAAGTTCACTGTTGACTATTCGCAACTTATCAATTACATAAATCAACTGTTGATTCATATACTCATCATATATTTGATTATCATAAATTGTGTTATTTTCATCGATTGTGTGTATGTACTTTGTCAATGCTACATATTCAGTTAATAAACGTGTCTGTTGTTCATATGTAAAAGAATTGTCAAGTGTGTCGAGATAAATATTATCATTATGGTCTTTAAAAGTCTCATATGATGGATCATACAAATGATCATTTAGTTTGAGAAATGATTGAACAATAGTTTGATTAAGTCGCTTGTTGTCACAATATTGTACAATCACTTGCATATTAATTGTTGGAAATAACATATATACTAATGTTTTCAACATATACACATTACGAATACATTTATCAATTATGTTGTGTTGTTCTTGAAACTCATACATATAAATCAATATTGATGTGATTACATGTTCAACATTCGTGTTATTCATTTCGTAGTGTTAAGTAAAATGATCAATTGTCAAATAAAGTGAGTTATAGTAAAGAATATAAATGTTACGATAATTGTTGTTGATTTTTGTGTTTGACTGATTTTTGTTTTTTAGAACAAGTGATAAAAAGTTTAAGATCAATTTCAAAGTTGGTAGTAATAAAAACTTTGATCATCAATTTCAAAGTTGGTAATATTAAATTTGTAAACTCAAAGTTGTTAGTAGTAATAAAAAGTTTGGTGATCGATTTCAAAGTTGATAGTAATAAAAACTTTGATCATCAATTTCAAAGTTGGTAGTATTAAATTTGTAAACTCAAAGTTGTTAGTAGTAATAAAAAGTTTGGTGATCGAATTCAAAGTTGATAGTAATAAAAACTTTGATTATCAATTTCAAAGTTGGTAGTATTAAATTTATAAACTCAAAGTTGTTAGTAGTAGTAAAAATATTTCGTATCGATTTCAAAGTTGGTAGTAGTAAAAACTTTGATCATCAATTTCAAAGTTGGTAGTAATAAAAACTTTGGTGATCGAATTCAAAGTTGGTAGTAGTAAAAACTTTGATCATCAATTTCAAAGTTGGTAGTAATAAATTTGTAAACTCAAAGTTTGTAGTAGTAAAAAAGTTTAGTGATCGATTTCAGTAGTAAACAGTATCGTATTAAAGGTTGCATATATGATGTATGATTTGTGTATTATAAGGACCCGTTTGACCTACACAACTATTGTAACTCTATTGTGATCGTGAACTACAAAACTAATTCATCCGGGATTCCTGCACATACATTTGTAACATCATCATCATCCGGCATTACTAAATCAATATCTATAAATCCTCTTGAAGATGTTGTGATATTTGGCAATTTCTTTTTAAATGCGATCTTAAAATTGTTCAATGTTAATACATCTGCGCCTTCATGTGTAGTTCGTAACCATGTCTTATAATGTGAATATACACGACTAATTCCAACATGACTTCCATCTTTGTGAATGATACATTCGGTAACATATTCTCCGACAATGTCATTTTGAATACGATATGCCTCAGATGCTTGTACTACGACTTGTGGTGGATGTAACCCTTCTTTTTTAACTAATTTGAAATATGACAACAGCATGAACATAAATACTTCTTTCCAACTGTGAATTTTGTCTGACAAATATAAGTCTTTTTTGTATTGATATTGATCATTTGGATCTGGGTTATCTACAAACCGCGACATGAATGGTATAACTAATATACGACGCCATGTGCCTTCATCATCACTTCGGATTTTTGGTAAAATGTTACATAATAAAATTATTGTGAATTGAGGTGTAAACTCCATATTGTCTTTATATAAAGCACGGGTTGATATTGTATCACCACCTGTCAATTCTTTCATAAATCCAAGTTGTAATACATTGTTATCATCTGTTTCATCAGCATGTAGAAAACGTTTACCTTTTGTTTGTGCTAATTCTGAATTAGCATTAGACCCATGTTTTCTAGTTTGTGTTAATTGTGTAATATTTATTTTCTGGCAATAATTTCCCAATACCATATGTAATAGTTCTATCAATTTAGATTTTCCATTAGATCCCACACCGGTGAAAATAGGAAACATTGCATCACCAATTCGTTCACCAGATACAAATGTAGATAATAAACGCCACACATATTCACATAGTTCCTCATCTGGAAATAATTCACTCATAAAACGGTTGACTTGTTTAATTCGTGGGTCTTCATCTTCTATTTCTATATAATCGATTCCAGTTGTAAAAGATATATAATCGTCCGGATGACCATCACGAAACTCATCTTTCCGCAAATTATATACACCATTATTAAATCCAATTAAATAACGAGTTTCATCCAATTTTTCTTCAAATTCTTTGTTGTAAAAATAACTTTTACATTCTTTCATTACGTCCCGTTTAAAATTGAAACTTCCCAACTTCTTTTCACCAAGTAGTTCCAATGCTTTTGTCATATAATTGATTTGTTCATTTGTTATCACCTCATCGTTTAATCGTTCATTTACAATCTGATTGCAATTTGTCGCATATTTCATAATCGATAATCGAATTTGTTGTGTTAATTGTTTCATCACATCAACTCCGCCATCTGACATATGCCAATGATGTTCTCTAAACTCATACCATCGATCCGATTTGTATTGTGAACAACAAAACTTATATTTACATGTATGATACAATATCTCTGCAACATTTGTGTTCGATTGGTCTTCACATGCTTTTTTGATTTTCGCGATTAATGAATCACCATTAATAAACTTACTATATGTCTGTGGATTGTCTTGTTTTGCCCACATGTGTAATGTCCCTTCTTTAAAGAAACGATCATTTTTATTTGAATTTGCTGATTTAAATGTGTTCCATTTTTCAACACATTCGCCAATTTTATATTTTTCCTCACACCGTCGACTAAATTTGTCCCATAATCCAAGCAAGATTGGATCAATTCCTTTCAAACACATTCCAACATCTTTCCAATCCGTGTAATAAAATGTTCGATCATATGACAACATTTCAACTAACTGTACTATTTCTTCGTGTTTTTCTGGTGTCAAATTCTCATTATTTGTTGACGATTGAAATAAATCGTGTGTCGGTGCTGGCAACAATTGAAATGTCCCATCCTCCGTAATTATTGGTTTCTCGGTGTTATTCAATCGTAGTGTTCGTAAGTTCATCATCTCTTGATATTCATGTTTAACTAAATATCGATGAATTACTGAACGAGTTGATAACATTCGTGTCAAACGTAGATGAGTCAAGGTTTTAGATATCTTAACCAATTTCCCATCTTTATTTATTATATGTGTCAACATATAAGGTTCTAATATTAACTGTGACCGGTCTTTGTTAGTTTTTGTTTTTGATGAACCATACAACAACCATGATGGTGATGTAATTACCTGTTTATCAAACATATCAATAAAATTGTTCTTTATTTGTACTCCTTCGAATATTCGTGGCATTTCGCTCAACAATTCATCTCTCATCGTCAATTGTATTTCTGTACTACATGTAATAGATGGATACATAATATGTACTCCATCATGATAATTGCCATTAAATCGATATGGTTTTTTACGCATTGTAACGAATGCGTACAAATTCATTTTGTTTTTTTGATCGTCTACATCAATATTAATGTATTTTTTAATTAACCCATTATACACCACTACAAACTTTATTATATGTTCAATTGTTATTTGACGCTCGGACAAATCAATCGATTGTTTGATATCCAAATCAATCCGTATTTTCATTTCAGTAACCGTGTCACCAGTAACCGGATTTTTTGCAACTTCATTCAAATGAATATGTTCTTTGTTTTCTATAGACTTAACATAGAATAGTAAAAATTCTTCATTTTTATTGTTCGGAATATGATACTTTCCTTTCGGATTTCCAATACTTACATGAGTAGTTTTGATTTTTGCATGTGGGTCGAGTGGTTTGATTCGGTATGTCTCTAAGTATCTATAAAATGAATTTAACATATAATGAAAGTTTGTATATATAATATACTCACTCATCTTTTTAATTTGTTTTTTTCAACATCACAATTAAAAATAATCTAAAAAACGCACTTGTTTCCAAATCCATAACTTTCCTAATTGAAATCAACCTTAACTTTTTCAATTTCACATTTTCACATTTCAATATATAGATGCTAAATTATCATCTATACTCTGGTGTTTAAAAAAAACAAACTTCAATCGAAAAATAAAAACAACAACCCACATAAACAAAATACAACATTAAACATAAATACAACATAAAAATACAACATTAAACATAAATACAACATAAAATACAACATTAAACATAAATACAACATAAAAATACAACATTAAACATAAATACAACATAAAATACACTGATGGATATACATCCTCCATATTTCGACGAGTTCGAAGCACAAAACATATATCATGGAAACAACAATTTATTGAAATTGTATGAGACTAACATGTTTTCTACATTATTTATTATCCAGGAACAACATACATCGGAAGGATTAATTGGAGATAACAACAAAACATATAATATTAAAGCACCTGTACGAAATGACATATTGAAATTACAATATTATACCAATTCGAAAAATGCAACACCCACACATGATGAATTGAAAATAGTCATTGATAAAAACATAGAAATATATGAAATAAATGTTGATTTGTTGTATCAAATAGTTGAGTTTATTAAAGCACATGATTATCAGTTTGATATTGTAACATTGAGTGTATTTGATAAATCACATCCACGTCCTGACATTCGAACACTCAATACATTGTATCAGTTCATATATTATTTGTTTTATCGATATGTAAATGATATTCAATTATTTATTGATAAACTAAACATGCAAATAAAAAAATATAACAACATAACAACATAACAACATAACAATACAAAGAAACACATAATATTTATTTGTTCAATCGTTATCAAATACACAAACATCAATTCAATACCATCAGCATGGAAAATAGTCAAAAATCCGATTGTCATTCATATTGGAATAACATTGTTTCGAGAGAATATTAAAATGGAGAATGAAATGCCCACTCTGAAAAAACACAAAAATATGATTGATATTTAACTATTTGTGAAGATAATTTAAAAGATACGATAAAATGTCTACGTACAAAATAACCGCTGATTGAACAACTACATGAATAGTCATTTTATTCATCTTAGTTTTTATGATTCTGCTTCTTTGGAAGAGTCATCACTCGCTAAAAATGAGGATGATGCATATAATAATGGCATTTGTGATTCTTCTAGGTGAACCGTTCGTTTTATTATACTCACGAAATTCTTCACATATTTTTTTAACAATTGTGGAATAAAATTGAACATATACGTATCCGTATTTATCATATGACTGAATATATAATTAAAATCATGTTCTATTAAACAACTCGACATTAATAACACATATGACAACTGAGATTTATATTGTGTCGCTACTTCAAGTGGTTTAATTTGTTTTATTACATCCATAACAGGTTCACTGTATTTTCGATTATACAAGTTTGAACTGAACTGAACTTTTTTATTCTTGTCAAGGATTATGAAACAAATGTTATATGATTTCGCCAATATCGCTAATTCTACTTCACCAATCTTATAATTTCGATCATTCAATTTATTGATATATGCAGATTCTGTATATATATCATCTAATATATCATTTTGAACAAACAATGATGCATATTTACTTATATTGTTCTTTAATTCAACAACATTGAACTTTTCCTCTCGTAACATTACTTCGTTAAAACCAGTAACTAACATATCCAACATATTTCCTGTATATCGTAATAAGTTCATTGACTCTTTCAGTCCTGCCCAATGAGCAGGCAACTGAGTATTCGCACGTTTGACATCTTTATCTGACTCATATGAAACGAACTCCTCCATTTTGACATATGTTGGATCACTAATTGTTCTATATGTTTCTTGGTTTAATTTCGTATAACTGAATTGTTCAAATAATCGTTGTAATTCAGTATGTTTCTTATCAATCTCATCAATCACTATTTCTGTATCTCGGATAATATCGAATTCATGTTCAGGAACAACTGATACTTGATCATAGTATATCTCATTTCCCAAAAATCTCTTTTGTGCCAATTCATCAATTAACAAATGAACATATTTGTTAAATCCACCACTGACATATACTCGATATTCATCTGGAACATCTTTCAATGTTTCGTCATCATCTGACGGAATATACACTTTACATGTTCCATCTGAACATTTTCCACAATGTGGATCGTTTTCACATATATCCGTTTCTTTCATAAAACAGGCAATTCTTGTTTTCTCTGGTTCGTAATTTAATAAATCAATTTTATTTGTTCGTGTGTCAGTTATAATTCCAGATAATATTGAATGCTTAACTAATGTATCCAATATCAATTGACGTTTTTGATCAATTGGATTGTTTGAATTCGCAACATTAATCAACCATTCTCTAAAATCTTTGAACTCATCTGTCGATAATAACTTACTGAACTCAAATCGTAGTCGTTGATAAGTTTCACTTGTAAATCCACGGAAATTGACTAACTGATTTCGCAAATCTTGAACTTCGTTTCCAATACTTATCACTCCATTCACTTCATCAATATCAAAACGTAGATTTTCTATCTTCAATACACCAATCTCATCAATATCAATTGTACGAATCAACGTTGGTTGTGTCATCAATATTGTGGAATTCTCCATTTTTATTCCAACCGCATTTTCTTCATGTATCAACATTCCATATATTCGACCATATTCTGAAATCAATTGAGTTATTTGAACCAATATCCTATATGAATCAATCCAATTATACGGATTAGATGTTATATCGTTAATATTTATTGTATCCAATTTATATGCGATATCGACAGGATTACCATTATTGATCGGCATTCTAAAATCATTCTTCAATAATATGTAATTAACTCGATTATAATGATTAATTACTTGTCCAATTGGAATAAACCCATCATTCAACTTCTTTGTTGTATTAACTGCATATAACAATTTTTTAATGATTAATGTTGTACTCAATTTACCCAAATATTTTTGTATTAATGGCATTGGATATATTTCAATCACTGTTCCATAAAAAGTCATTAAACTGATTACATGCTCTTTCATATCATCATATATTTCACTAACTGTATTTATTAAAACATCGTTTTCTAATTGCCATATTCCAAGATTTATATCAAGTTCGGTTTGTATATATTTCGAATATTCAAGTACTTTATCATATGTAAGCAATTCAATAAATCGATATGATAAAACATTAACGGTCGTCAAATCAATTTGCTCTTTTATAACTGGAATTTTGAAATTATTATTCAGTACTACAAACATAACTTCTTGTTGATCATCAATAATAACACACTTAATTCCATAATCATATGGAACATTCGATGTATTTTCTATACGTGATTTAACCAAATCATATGTTGGTAACTCAACTTGCATTTGATTCACATTGCTTTTTAATTCGAGCAACATTCGTTTATCAGTAAATTGAGGCGAATCATATATATCATCAATATTCTGAATTTGACTAAAATCATATTTCTGTATTTTGTTCAATTCTCGATAATATTTGAACGGACGGTCATCAATATATTTTGCACATTCTTCATATTTTGGTATTACAACATCAGTTATTATTGTATTAACAGTCTTATAATATCTCAATATATCCAAATTACGGCGTTCTTCTTTTGTTTCTTTTCCAGTTGCACTTTGCAAAAATTGATCATATTGATCATCTTTTTCAAAAATATCTACATAATGATGAAGAAATGCGTCCGTTTCACCATTGTAATATATAATATCATAATCATTTCCCATTTTCATTATGAATACAATGTATGCGTTTTTCAACATATCTGAATCCTGTATATATGCATTTTGTCCGATAGGACAACACACATCTACTGTATCATTCGTGGCTTCAAATATAATCGGAATTGTGTACTTATCTTTATGTATGAACCCTTTATTTGCAACCAAATCCCACAAAATATGTTCATCAACAAACTCATTGGTTTCCATAAACGCAATGAAATTACGTAATGATTTATCACGAATATTTTTCATATCCGTGAAATCAACTATATCATCCTTATCTTCATGTGCAAATATTGTTACAAGTTCTCCTTGTCGTGCAGAATAGAACAATTCACTATTCGATTTCACTTTATCAATTATATATTTTCGCATACTTTCATTCGATATACTTGGTTTCATCGTTTTACCAATTACATTAATAAATGAATTGTAATTATTAAGGTTTTTATCACTTTTGACTGTTACGTTTTCACTTCCCATTCGCAAAAACCATCCAATATAAAATTGTGGTTTTCTTTCTGTTCCTTCAATTCGTCCTTGATTAAATACATCGTTCAACGCAATTGGCAAAAATCCATATCGTTCTCCAATCAATTTTGTATTTCCTAACAATATATAATCACTTGAATCAACACTTCGTTTCACATGTTCTTTCCATACTTCCACTTCTCCAAACAATTCTCTTTTCAATTTCATCTCCTTTTCTAATAACACTGTTGATGATTTAACCAAACAATTACATCCTCCCACTTTATATGCAAAATACGGAAATTCATTTGCTGTGCGTTGATCATACGTCACATGCATTATATTTCCTCGATGTCCCGCAGAATTTTTCTCTGTATTTGGACATAAAAACTGTGAATTGTCAGCCCTTATTTTTGGTCCTGCTCCAATTTTCGACTTTAAAAATAATTCATTACATACATAACAATACGCATATGGACAGAAATAATAGTAAAACATATCTTCTGATTCTTCACCATCCGATATGATTTTACGTAATGGCATACCTTGATGCAATACCTGTAATTTTTGCTTAGCAGATTGTGCAATTTCAGGATTATCATTCAATTGTTGTATTCGCAATCGAGTTAACAGTTCAATGAATGAATTTTCTGACAATATTGCTGGTCTTTTAGCAGAAGGCATTGCAGTCGAAATAGATTGTTGCTTTTTAGTTGTACATGGTCCTCCCGATTTAAATCGATTTGGATCAACAATTTTTAAACGTTGAAGTGATTTCAATTTTGATAATGTAGAACGACAAACAACCTCGCGAGTGTTTGTTATTCGTTTAACACTTTCCACAGTTGTTCGACTTCCTTCACTTTCACCAAGTTCGGTACTTGGTGAACCCATGTCAGATAGTTCTTCTTGTGCGTTCTCTTCTTCTTTTATTTCTTCGTTAAATATCCGTTGTTTTTCCAAAATCTTACTTATTCGTTCATCAATTTTGGACTGTTCTTTTGGTTGAACGTTATATTCTTGAACTATGTCTCCAAATATTTTTAATGTTTCATCGGTAAATGTTCGAGTTCGTCGATTTATTCCTTGAATTGTTTTCAATATATCATTACTCATCGAGTATTCAACAGTAATACCTTTATATCGTTTCAATACCGCATTCAAAAACTTTTTATCTTTTTCCGTCTTTTCTTTTATATTTTCTTTTGGAAATACATAAGTAAATAATACATCCATAAACATATTAATTCGACGTAACTCTTCTAATCCATGTACTCCATAAATCAATATACCATTACTGTTGACTGTAATTTCAATACTTCCACTATCTGTCATTTTGCTCGATTTTGTTTCTTCATCTAATGTTTCTTTTATCGCATTGTATATTACATTCGCATCCGTTGACATTATATTCAGTCGTTCTGTAATCATTTTTAATGCATTCAATTTATCATAATCCTTTACAATATTTATCAACATACCTTCAATCGCAGTTTTTCCATTGTATTCACTTATTTTTTTATAACGAAACACTACATCTTGTAACACATCACCGGTAAACCGACCCTCTGCAAAACTTCCACATTTACTTGTTGTATAAACATATGATGAAAATAATTGAGATGTATAACATATAACATTAAATACGTGTCTCTGATATGTTATACTATCCAAGTATTGTTTAACATTACTATTAAACTGCATCATAGTTATGATCGAATTTATTTTGTATTTATCCGTATCATTTATTTCAGTTGGAGGTAACAAATCCAACATAATTCCTCGGTCTTTCCCGGCAGAATGAAATGATATAACATTCAATTTAATTATTATCATCTCATTTATTCGTTCTATTGTATTGTTAACCACATCAAGTGTCACATATATATCGATTGGCCATATTAATCTCATTGTTACTTCACCAGATGAATGCAGATATACTGTATGTAATACATTTATACTTGTTTGTTTTCCTTCGCTTGTTACATTGATAAATGGAATATTTATTTTGAATGTTATTGCATCAGATTTGATTGATAAATATTGATTTCTTTTACCATTCGCCATTTTGTATGAATATGTTGATGCAAACCACGATTTAACTAAACTTTCACTATATCCAAACTTTCTAACTTCTTTATGTATTTTGTGAGGCATATCTTTCACATCTTTCAATTTCATTCTCATATATGGAATATCTTCATTCAATTCAAAATATTTAAATACAAATGACAAATTGATAAGTCCATCATCTATATATTCTGGAATATATGTTATCTCAATGTCAGATACATTACACCCTTGTGTTTTCATTTGTAAATCATTTTTGTATATATATTTTGCCATATCATTTACAATATATGTTGAAAACGTTTCATAGTTAATCGTTTGATCCAATTTGTACCGTTCTAAATTATACAGTGTTTCAACTATACTATCGTTCAAATATCCATTTAACACCCAATATTTCAGTTTATTAAAATACAATGTGTTTTTCAATAGTGATTTCCCTTCTAACGATAAATCTTCACAATATTGTTCAAACTCCGGAAATAACACAAAACTTAATTGTTTTAACATTCCATATTTTCTAATATAATCATCTAAAATTGTGAAATGACGATCTATAAACTCTAGTTTACTCGTTTCTCGTAAACGTCGTGTTCGCGAATCAATAAAATTGTAATTATATATATCATCGAACTTTTCAATTTCATCTGTGTGTAATTTAAAAGGATTCATTATTGGAATTGTCGATTTTTTCCCATCACGTGTTTGTTCATATCCCAACACAACTTTTTGTTCAACCATCTCATCATCATCATTGATTTTTTCAAACATACCCCACAAATGAATATCTGTCATCTGTAATTCACGTCTTTCACTCGCTTCTTTTTGTTGCGCATTCAAATAATACATCAATTTGTGTTTTATTTTCAATATTGTGTCATCTATTTCAATCATTCCATTCAATATATTTTCTTTCAAGTTTATTTTCATTTTGGTGTATATTCCTTTCTCGAAACCATCTCTATTTTCAATTTCCATCAGTTTTTTCGCATATTCTGGAATAAGTTCATCAGTTTCGTCATCAAACAATATTATGTTCGTTTTTACTACTTTATCATACGTGTAATGGATTCCAGGAATTGCGAAATGTTGTGGGATCCTGTCATATTTGCATTTAATTCTATCGCTACTCGGGTCTTCCATTGTAAATTAACGTCATATATATAAACTTTCGAAAAAAGTTTTCGTATATCATTTTAACGATATTATGTTAAAAAACGAAATTGCGTTTATAATTTAGAATTGTTATTCATACATAACTATAAAAAATTCAATTCAAATCCATTCAAAAAACAAATCCACATAAACCACATAAATCAATTATCACATAACATCACAAAATATCAAATATCAAATATCAAATATCAAATATCAAATAACATTAACTCACATTTACATTCAACAAAACTAATAAGTAAAGTATGGACCAATTTGACATTCAAGATAATCAACTGATTGACGAAACGATTGATATTACTGAAAAGAAAGAAAAAACTCCACGAGACCGTCTACAACAATTTCGTCGTTTAATTGTTCGTTTTGCAGATGAAGACAACACCCGAAATAAAGAACGTTATATCACTATCCGTGTTTCATCAATTGATAAGATTGCCAATCATATTCGAACACCCAAGAAAGACAAACCAGTACTTAATTCCAACATTAACAAATACACTGTATTCAATACATCATTTAATCCAATTGTAGGCGTTCCATCAAAATCCGTTCCTCGTATTCCAACTATTCCAAAAATCCCTGTTGTCGATGAACATGGAACAATGACGAAAGCATTGGTCAACAAAAATACTATTGCAATTTTCTCTGAAAAACCCACAAATATAGTCAAGATTTGTGATTACGTAAAAGTGTTTACTGGAAAAGACCTCAATAATGCTCTTCGAAAAGAAATGAATGCGTGGTGGTCAAGATTAAAACATTGTAAACCATTCATTTCATACATGGACAAAACAATCAATGAATACAAACAAGCAAACAATAACATTTATGAAATTGACGGACTCATTCCATTGTCTGTTCTTAAAAAGAAAATACGAGAAGAAAAGAAAGCACAACAACAAGCGGTTCCTCCAATTGCAATGACCGATATTCAACCTACTCCTGCACAACCTTTCATTGCTCCAACACTTGAAACTCCACAACCAATTCAACCAGTTGTCCCAATTCAACATATTCCAACGTCTCCTGCAAAATCGCATGAATGTCGACCAAAGAACGCACAATCCATCCAACCAGTTATTCCAATTCAATCAGTTGTACAACCAATTTCAGTAGCACAATCTTCTCCTACAAAATCACGTGGACGTAAGCGACAACCAAAGAATACACAATCCTCACCAGCATTGGCATTGGCATTTACTGCCCCTCTTCCAAACTTGACCCCCCCCACTATCCCCGAGTTAATTGATTTTAAATTAGAAGGTGATGATAACATTGACGTTCAACCAGTAGCACAATCGTCTTCTGCAAAATCACGTGGACGTAAGCGACAACCAAATGTCCCTCTTCCAAAATTGAATCCCTCCACTATCCCCGAGGTAATTAATGATTTTAAATTAGAAGGTGATGAATACAAATTATCAGACATTGATAACATTGACGCACTAATGAACGAAATAACAGACGAAGAATTTACATTTGAGTAAAATTAATTTGAAAAACAAAAAAACACAAAACAAAAAAACACAAAACAAAAAAACACACACAACAAAAAATAAAACATTCATAGACCGTGAATATATAAATGTACTTTGTGATCCGTTTTAGTTATATGTCATAAACCATAATTCGTTCATCACGATCTACACATTCAAACTTGCTAATCGCATTTTTTACATTTTCATCATTCATTATTTCACTGACTTTCAATCCGCGATTATCATCATCACTCATATAAAAATCAGTGAAAATCTTCATTTTATTTGGCAACAAAAGTTTTTTATTATATTTGAATGGCGAATTTTCAACCATTCCACATAACCATCTCACATTTTTCCTTTTTATTTGTGAAAATCGAATATGTTTCACATCACAATTTGGATGTTGACGTACATATTCAACGTATTCCGGTGTATGTTTATTTGACGCAGATTCAGATTTCCATATCATTCGCCATGACATATGTGGAATCAAATAACGATGAATTAAGTACTTTGTTAAATGCGCATCCGCATCAATGTTTACTTCATATATTAAATTATATAACAACCATAAAAAGTCGAACATGTAAAATGGTTGATCAATCTTTTCTTTTTTATATATATCCGGATAATATGGAAATCCATCACTCAATTCCTGCAAATTATGATTTACTACATTTACATGTTTTCCATTTCCAATTTCCAAATCATATAAACATGCCAAATCGAAATCATATAGTTTAATCAATCCATGTTTATATGTATTTATCTTGTACAATTTTCCATCCATCTTGTAATATGTAAATCGATCATAATCATTTGTGTATGACATCTCTTGAACTGACAAATTATTAAAGTGTACATCATTATGTACCATATGTAAATTATCTTGTATATATCTAAATATACATAACAACTGAAACATCATGTCATCCGTAAATGTATCAGTTAAATCAGTCATATTAGTAATTGGTGTATAATTCATTGTTTGGTAATACAACTTGTTTTTCATATCCATCACTTGATTATAAACTGGTATAAAATGCGGGTTCGGTCGCAAATGTAACATATTATTCATACATGCTGTTATATGCATATTACATTCATGAATTAACATTGACCCTTCTTTTGTTTCGTCAGTTTGTTCATCAAATTTTGACTCTCTGATCAATAAATTACGAATTTTCCACAATGTAGCATATGACCCTTTCTTCATTTTCTTACATATATCTTTCTCATATAATCTGGTTTTACTCAATCGAAAATTGCTTTCTTCGTTTGTTGGCATTTTTAATACACGGGTCTTGAATACATTCAAATTACCACTTTTCCAATAATCCATCATTCCTGTCGATAAATGTAAATGTGTATTGAATGGAATTTGGGATTTGATGTGCTGGTATATTTTTTTTTCACTGTTCAATATTTCTTTTTCGTACATTTCTATCATTTTGACCACATATTTCGATGGTTTAACATATGATGGATTTGTTCCATCAATCTGTGTATCTTCATTTCCTTCCAACACATTAATATAATATCGGTATACGAATGTATCCGGCATATATTTGTTTTGTTCTAATCTCTCTAATAAATTGATATATTCAATGATCAATCCACGTTTCAATTTATTTAATACATGTGGTTGAGTTATCAATCGAAATAACATCTCATATGCAAACTGTGAACGTTCAGGTTTTTTAGTTTTATTATCATCAATTACTTTCATCAATATCCGTGTCATGTTTTTTATGTATTCAATTGTTGGTAATCCAAATATATGATCATCATTATATTTATACTCCATTCCTTTATGTATATTTTATTAGAGCGAATATTAATGTAAATATATTATACTTCTTTAATATTTATGTGTATTAAACATATACTTTTTTTCAAAGTCAAATAATTTTCAAAAAAAAAGTCGTATCACTCAAACACTACGTGAGAATAAGGTTATTTACCCACATGTAAATACTTTCATATTTTTGGTTATACATTTAACCACGTCTGTTATACACACATCATTCAAAATTAAAACTGTATTATTTGTTTTTAACACGTCATACAATTGTTTATGATACATATCAATCTCTTCTAAAAACGATAATGTTATTCCATTCTCTTCACTGCGATTTCGTTGTTTAATTCTACTTTTACAAACTCCCGGATTCGTATTCAAACGAATATAATATATCCGTGTTGCTTTTGTATGATAATTCTGTTGCAGTATTTGTAATATATTGTTATATTCTTTCATATACATATTCCATTGTTTGCGTGAAATATTCCCTTGTTTGTAAAGTCGTTTAGCAAAACAATACATATTTGATTCGAAAGACCTTTCAATTAACAATATTACTACATTATATTTATTTGTTACGATTCGAGACAGCACTTCGTTGTATTGAATTACTCGTGATTTGATCACTTCCATTTGAAACTCAAATGCATATTTCTTAGGATTCGAATAATAATCTTCGAGTAATTTACTATTAATCCATTGACTTACATTTTCATATATCGGATATACATTTGGATACATATCAGTTATGTTCTGAATTAGTGTCGTTTTTCCTGAACCAATATTTCCATCAATGTATATTATCACGATTTCTGAATCTGACATTAACATGAATTTAGTTATATTCAAATGTTGAGTAAGTAAATATTAAATACTAATGTATAAATAAAACATTTTGTTTTTTATCCTAACACTTATAAAAAAAGATTTCGCATATTTTCATTTTATATTATACACATACACACCGATTATGTCAACTATATTACTAGAAAACTATAAAACTACATTAAATATCGATATTGAACGAGTTATTGTACCAACCAATAATTACAATGATATGTATATTGATATTGCACAACCAAACACTCAACCACGTAATATGACACTTAGTCCTATTCAAAAATATATCGATAATGAAAATCGATTTGTTAATTTAACAAATGACGAATTGAATGCAATTGTTTATCATAACAATGTCATCACATTTATTACATGTACACACAATTCAAATGATATACATACAACCGAATATGAAAAAACATATAATACATCAGAACTAATGTTGAGTGGGGTTACGGTTCAACACATGTTCGATATCATATTAGATTTTGAAAAAGAAACTAGACCATTGACTTCCATAATGAACGGAATAGATATTCATCATATATATTTCGAAGGTTTACAACCCATTACAAACACAAAGTATAAACCATTGTGGACCTCGTGATTGTTTTGTAGTGTAGTAATTGTTTTGGTGTGAATCATGTTGGGTTTTAGTTCAATATACGATAAAATATATCATATTCGACGATTCGGATCTTTAGTTCCTTCGCCTTTCGCATTTTACCGGTTGTTGTGTGTAAATTATCAACAACTAATATATGTGTTTTTGTATCGACGGTGTTTGAAACAAACCCACCAACATTTTCTATCATCGTAGTTAATTGTTTTCTTGTATGTCCTCTGTTTGATGATCCTGTAAACACAATCGTTTTTCCATCAAACGTCTCTCTTGCTTCTTTCATTTCTTTTGGCGTTGATGTTGTTGTTGATATACTAGAATGGGTTGATATACTGGAATGAGCGGAATAAACGGAAGAATGAGTAGGAGTTCGCTTTATATTTTTATCAAACCCAAAACGACGTTTCAAATAATAATACAAATCTTTAAACAACGGCAATGCCTCAATCAAATTCTCTAGAATTACTTCTCCAACACCTTCAATATTCTTTGTATTCAACACATTCGGATCAATAAATAACTGTTCCAATGTGAATACACTCAATATGTTACGAGATAAAACGTCGCCAACTCCCGAACAACCAATTGCTCGCAAAAATGCGATTGATGTTAGAATATTCGTTATATTTTGTAATTGTTCCACCAAGTTTTTTGCACTCTTTCGTTGAAATCCCGATACTTTCATCAATGTTTTATAATCCAATTCGAATAAAATCTTCAAACTTGTTATCTTCAACTCATCAACAATTCGTGAAAATGTCTTTTGTGACGCACGTTTAACACCCAATGTCACGAAAAAATGTGCAACTTGTTGTCGGATCATTCCTATACAACTGGTATTTGAACAATACATATCTGCTCGATCTTTTTTCATTGTTGTCTCACAACCACATTCAGGACATATACGTGGTAATGTAACATGTTCTTGATCTAATGGAACTATTATTTTCTTTACATGTGGAATTACATCACCTGAACGAATTAATTCGATTCTCGCCCCTTTTCCAAGTTTCATATTCCACACATAAGTTGCATTATTCAATGTTGCTCGACCAACGGATACATCACCAATCTGAATTTGTGGATTGAACAATGCAACTGGCACTAACTTTCCAAATCGAGACACATTCCACACAATATCATATATTTCACATTCAATCCCATCCGGATTATATTTAAATGCAACTTTATGATCTGGATACTTCATATCTTCCCGTTTATAATCAATCGGTGTAAGTACCAATCCATCTACGTCATGATGCTTTTCATATTGCGATTTGATGTATATCAGTAAATCATTCATGTTTTTTTCATTTACGTCACCGATTTTGACTATTTGTGTATATGGAACTGAAAAACCAAGTAACTCAATCATTTTCAATCGATGTGTCTCATTAAACTTCGGAATTTCCGGAGTAATCAATTCGTAAAATATTGCCGAGATCTTATCTACGTTTACCATATTATCCTTATGTGCTAATGCTTTATGTATGATTCCTTGTACTCCATTTCTTCGACTATTCATACCACATTCTTTATGTTTATCTTCAAACAACAACAATTCCCCACGTAAGCAAACCCGTTCAAATGTTTCCAATTGCAAATGCGTTTCTTCGATCACATTTGTAAAATCAAGTTGTTTTGGTATTACATTACCATGTAGTAGCACATCAGTTATGTTTTTCCCCACTTCGCCATTGCCTCTTGTTGATGCAACATTTATTGTTCCATTCAAATATTCTACAAACACAGATACTCCATCCAATTTCTCTGTAATCACTATATGTTGACAGTTGGTTTTTCGTTGCTCTTTTTGTGTCCATTTTTCGATATCTACTCCATAACATTTATTCAAACTTCCCATTACAAATGGATGTTCATATTCATCCTCAATCGATACAGATTCATGTTCAGTTGTTATCTCCGCTCCAACAGTACTAAAATACTTGTTATCCGGATTTGTTTCACATAACATTCTTCTGACCGTATCATATGTATCATCACCAATGCTCGGTTGAGAGTTGTAATACAAATTATCAAATTGTTTTAATATTCCAACCAGATCTTCATACGTGTCTCTTTCATGTGAAAGTTCATGTTTAAAATACTCAATTAATTTCTTTTCATATGTGAGTACGTCCATTTTACAATTTACAATTTGAGATGTTTTTATTTGCGGTTTATGTGTAAATTATGTGTAACGATTCTAACGTGATTTTACGTTATATAAATCAAATGTAATTATTAATACTTATTATTGTTTTTTATAATTCTTTATCATTTTTT
>Ga0307989_1000364_pt1 | contig 30530 bp, 26 predicted proteins | sample EllFjometagen185_FD_203164 | JGI IMG/M metagenome (GOLD analysis project Ga0307989, IMG submission 203164) | Marine microbial communities from Ellis Fjord, Antarctic Ocean - #185 | ecosystem: Environmental > Aquatic > Marine > Unclassified | place: Southern Ocean | collected 2014-10-08 | reverse complement strand
CGAACCCGGTTACTCAGCAGCAGTAAAATATATCCATAGATTAAAAAGAGAACCAGAGAGAGCCTTGAGATATCTGATTTGCTCAGCACGAGATATGCAAAAATTAAAAAGCTAACCAGGACCCACTGTCCAGTAAATTGAAACAATGATTGGGAGAATGAATGTGTTCGTTTGTCCTTATAGTAGCTGAAGCTACTGGTAATCACCAGCCAAAGGAATGAGCCCAGAATTACGATTTGAAAATATTCACGAGTTGGTACTGGAAAATAATCTGGTGGTTTTATTAATGCTAGATAGGCACTAATGGTCATAAGGACAACCTCTACTAGCGCAAAAGAGGGGACAAGATATCTTGAGTAGCGTTTCATGCCGAATATGCCGTACCCTTCTGTCCTTTATGAATATACTTGATTATAGAAAGAACCTGTCTTGCCTGAAAATCTAATCCCAAATAATTAACTATCTGTGATACGTGTCAAGTTGAAATCTTTGACCAGAAGATAATGACAGATATTAAATTGACAATCAAATGTGGAAATATTCTAGTTATGGGAGAATCCAGGTCACACTAGTGAACTCAATAGTTCTCACCATGTAGTCTAGTGTCCAGTCAACCATGTATTGACGTAACCAAGTCTTGTTCTTTTTGTAGCTAGCTGCGTTAAATATTCCAACCATAGCTTAGGCTATGCTAAAAATATTTGCCTTGCCAGCAACAAAAACTCCTGCGACTTTTCACACACTACATAGTTGACTGAACACTAGGTTCCGTATCATCTTTGTCTTCCACAATAAATCAGTTATCCAATTTCAAGTTCTGTAATTGTACCCACATATATTATGATATCAAAAAAGCGCCCAAAAGGGTGCTTTTTTACATGTTCTTTTCTAGAGCTAGTCAAAGAAAGGCTGGGCTACTTCTTTTTCTTCTGGTTCTCATCCCAGGCAAGTACCACTGGGCTGGCTACAAAGATGGAGGAGTAGGTTCCCAACTTTATCCATGGGTAACTGTGGGAACTAACAGAAATAATGTTACAGTGGGGAAACTTGAAATGGGCCTCCCCCCTATTACCACAATGCTCGCAACATGTACATATTGATTCGTGATCATTTGTGCGGTTTCGTGTCTAAACATTCTAAAATATTAACTCCGATTATTCTGATTCACCGGCTTGTGCAGCTACTAATTTGTGACGCTATAATTTTTGAAATTTGGCAGGGAGATGTGGCGATAATCACAATTGCATCAGATGTAAATATTTATTACAAATAATTGCTTTGTACGTTGCTTTTCCTTAGTCCTAGATGTATTATTTGCGCGTTATCGAGAAATTAAAGACTCCTACGGGAGTATTTCAAGATCAAGTAAGGAAATGGGTCATCCTGACCTGTAAATTTGAAGAACTTTGGAGGAAACATGAAACGTTTTTCACTACTTTTTATTTTAGTTTTTGCTGTCGCTGCATTCGGTCAGGAAGGCATGGAAATGGCTGCTGACACTGCTGCTGTTGACACCATGGCCATGGACGAAATGCTCATGACTGATTCAACTGCTGTTGCTGAAGAAGCCCCAGCTGAAGATGCTGGCGATGCCTTAGAAGCTATGTTGTCTGAAGAAGGTACCACTGAGACAGAGGTTACTGGCGGTTCTGCTGCTATTGGCTACACTGTTGGCATAATGGGTGGATACCCAGTTTGGATGAGCTCTGGCATGACCAAGGCTAGTACTGCTGCGCCAGTATTTGGAGTTATTGCGGCTACACCTTTCGGATTTGCGCTTGGCCCATTTGAATTTGGTATAGGTGCCGAACTTGGACTGTACGATTTTAATGGTGATGATGAAAACCTTTCTTACAACGGAATAGTGGCTATTGCAACCTTAAATACCGCCCTACTTGAAACTGCTCAGGGAGCAGTCTCTGCTGAAGTTGGGGGAGGCTATTTTGGAGCTAGTGTGGGCGGTACGGTAGGAGCCACATTTAGTTATGCGATTCCAGGAGTGTCACTCGTCATAAAACCTTATGTTCGAGCAAATGTAACCCTAGATTCCGGTCAAGATTTAGGAGTAGATGAAAGTAATAGCGTGGCTTGGATAAATGCAGGAATTTATCTCAGTTATGACATAAGTACTTTATTTTAATATCACGCTTTAGTTACATATAATTATAAAAGGACCTCACAATCATGTGGGGTCCTTTTATTTTAAAAAGTACCTCCAATCATGAGACTAAACTTTCTTAGCCCCATTAGAATTATATTAGTATTACATCGCTTATTTGGGAATTGTTACTTCAATCCTGTATTCTCATTCATTTTGTACCAATCTAGGATTGCCCCCTCCAGTGAGAATTCAAGTTTATAATTTGTTTCACTTAGCTTTTCCCCAGAGATGTTTGTTGAAATCATTAATTTCTTTACTCTATCAGGATGAATACCTATTAAATTTATCCCTGTAATATCCGAAATTATTTTCAGTACGGATGCTGCAGTTTTAATTAAAATACTAGGAATAACAATGCTTGGAGATCGAACTCCCGTTACTTCACAAATTGTATCAACAATCTCTTTTATGGAATTAGGGTTGGGATAGCACATATTAAATAAATGGACTCCTGGTGGCAATTCATTCTGCATTTTATGCATACTATTCACCAAATCTTTAACATAAATGCAAGCTTTTTTTGTATCGTTCCTGCCAGGATACATAAAGACTTTTCTAGAAAGTGAATCGAATAAACGCGTAAAATTTCCACCCTCATTCTTTCCAAATACTATACCTGGACGCAAGATAATTAGCTTTCGATAAGAGGGATCTTCAGCCTGCCATCTCTTATGTATCTCCTCAGCGATAGTTTTGGAAATTCCATATGGAGTGTTTGGTGTTGGTAGTGAGTGCTCATATTTTGTTTCTTCAGATGAGCCATAAGGTGCGATTGAGCTTGTAAAAACTATTGTACTAACATTTTTATCTCTTGCAAACTGACATACATTTTCAGCACCTAGAATATTGGTTCGAAAATACTCAACATCTTCATGACCTGGAGTTTTGTGAATGGCTGCTAGATTGTAAATAACATCTGGAGTATATTCATTCTTAATGGGGTTTCGCACATCGTGACTCGCATCTGTTTGAATATCATAAACGAGAACATCTGAATACTTCTTTTTCAAAAAGGAACCAATAAATCCTGCTCCTCCAGCTATAAATACTTTCATTTTACTCCTTATTATACAATAAACGATTTAAGCTATTATTAAATATATTCTCTCTGATATATTTCTGTTTTATAATGCTAATATTTTTATCTGAGTACCTTATGTTATTTCTGCTATTGTAAGCTTCTATTAGAGAATCAGCTAGACCTGAAGGATCATCCTGAGGGAACAAATAAATATTTTCGAACTCAGAAAGAGCCTCTACACTTGCATGACCACCACCATAAAGTACGGGGAGACCCGTGGCAAGATATTCATACAATTTTGAAGGTACTGCAGAATTAAGAGACTCTGAAGTTCTTAAATGTGCAAATAGAAGGCTAGAACCTTTGTAAATGTCAAGCAATTTTATTTTACCTACCGGTTGAATAAACTGAATATTTTCAAGGTTGTTTGCCTTAGAATATTCAGTTAGTAATTTTAGCTCTTTACCCGTGCCAACAACAATTACCTTGATTGGTAAACCTACATCTTGTAGTATTTTTGCTGCTACTGCCAGAACGATGAGCCCCTGCGGATAACCAATAGTGCCCGCATATGTGACTGTAAATTTTGGATTAATATCAGAAACAGATGATGAAAGTGAATGAAAGTTTTCATCACTCACACCGTTGCTAATCGTAAATATTTTTACCCTATTTGAAATAGATGATATGTAATTTGTTTGGAAAGAGTTTGTAGTTAAAACGCATTCAGCTCTTTTTATGCTCCTAATACATATTGATTCTAACGTTACTGTTATCAGTTTATTAACCCTACCTCGCTTAAAATCATTGTATAGCCAAATGAGGTCTCTAATGTCCAAAACCATTCCTGGTTTTGGTAAAAGTAATGTTGCGGGTAATAGCATTGTATAAGGAATTGAAATGATAGTTCTATCAGAAGTTGTCGCTCTGGCAGTTATAACCAGTCGGATAGCATAATATATTTCATAAAACATTCGAGCGAACATGTTTTCGATATTTAGTTTTCTCTGGCTTAATGGATGTAAACTAATTCTGTTTGAATTAAAATACTTCTTAGTCTCATTTAGATTAGTATTGTCGCCAGGTTCTCGGAGATAATATATTTCTACTTGATTTCCCATTTGCAACAATGATTTAGCCATACTGTTAATTCGATTGGCTCCAGCGGCCTTTTGAGGGTAGAAGTAGCTTACAATAAATTTAATTTTCATTATTTTCTAGAATCTTTATAAAAGTTTTAAGATTACTGTCAAATTGGACTTCAACACAATTACTGAGAATAGTTTTATTCATTTTATGGCCATATTGATACTGGGTTAGATTTATTTGAATTGCGTTTTCAAATACCATCGTAAATTGATCGCTTACTATTCCATCAGATTTCAAGTCAATCTGTAATCCAGGTGCAAAGTGAATATATGAAATACTCTCAGGTCGCTTCGCAGATTGAGTCTGAATAATTTTGTCAATTATTATAATCTCGTGGTCACTAAAGATAAATTCTCGTTCATGAATGCACCCAATATTTTTGTACCCATCATGAGATGCCTTTATCGATCGATTTTTTTCATGCACACTGACGATGTGAGCACGTTTTCCAACCCTGAACGCACCATATACATCAGATGAATTCAAGCCATTAATAGCTACTGTATTGTGTGCCTGTGTACTTCTTTCATAATCTCGAGTTTTACCACTCGAATAAGATGATATTCCAGTATCAACAATTATTGGCTCTTTGAAAGTATTCAATATGTAACTAAAAGTATCAGCATGTGCGTGCCCCGGTATATACTTAGGGCCTATATCACCTACATCAGTCAGTAGCTGATAGTTTATGCCTTCATATTTTCGGTAACCAGAGCTTTTTAAATTGGATTGTGAAGTTTCTATGCCACAATCATGTGCCAGCTCAAATACATCTCCTAACTCCTCCTGATAGAACCAAGGGGCAGAATCATTAAGAGGTAAAACTTGATAGCCCCCAAATTCTATTGCTCTCAGCCAGCCTAGCATATGTGGTATTTGTTCATTAAGTATATTGAGTAGTTCGTCATCAAATACATTTCGTCCAGGCCAATCTTTTAAACACACATATAAATCGATAAGCCGAATCAAAATAACCTGATGATACATTGGGGATAATTCAAAATGGGCACCATCATCTAAAATTTGCTCAGCTATCTCTATTTTAAGTTCTTTACCCGCTTTTTTACGCCATTTATTTTGCTGAAAATAGATACCCCCCAAATATAGAGATACCGCATTTTCGAGAAGATGATTACCCAGAAGGTGGTACTCGAAGGATCTTGATAGTAAATTATACTGACTGTAAAGATATTGATCAAACTCATGAATATCGTTTCGCACAAAATATTTAATCATATTTAAACAACGTAGTGATAATGGATATGCTTCCATACCGACAGTTATTCTAAATCGATTATTAAAATGCTGTCTGATTAGGTCATTACATAGATGAACTGGACAATCTTTTTGATGTAAAAATTCGAAATAATTAAGCTGGTAGTTCCATAGTTTCCCAAATGATAACTCATTCCAATCTATGTTGACTGGAAATGTCTTCGAAAGGTTATGAAACTCAAAGTTTATCCCCTCTTCCGTGAAATATACAGACTCTCTTGATATTGAATCTATAAACTGAAGGCCAGAAATCTTCGTGGAAGGAAGGAATAAAGTATCTCGATATTTTCGCTTATAACATAAATACCATAACCTATAGAATATCTGTTTAATTCGCATATAGCGAATGGTGTTAAACAACCTAAATAAATCCTGGTATGTGAATGTCACAATCGTATGCTCACTAATTCATACTCTATTAAATATTTATCCATGTTCCTTTTGTCATTGACTCAATAGCAGCAAATGTAACATCTGTGGTATTCTTGATTGAAGCAAAATCAATTGGTGGCACGCCTCCCTTTTTCCAAAATTCCGAGAGTTGAGAAAACTGACGATCATGACCTTTATCTTGTTTAGATTTATACTTCTTAAATCCTTTGATTCCATAACCTTTTGTTATTCTCCAATTGTCGATAATCATAATATTGCCATTTCCAAAGACCTCCACCCTTTCTTTCGGATATGCTTTGGATCCATTAGAAAAATAGTTTATCACAGCATTTGATCCATCTGCATATTTCATTAATATTGAGGCATTATCGCTATTAGGCTTTGAATCCAGCCCCATTGAATTTGCGGAAACAGCTGTCACTTCTCTACCAACAAAATATGAACACAAATCAATGAGATGACATGCTTCGCCAATTATCCGCCCTCCCCCCAGTTCCATGTCTTGAACCCATGATTCCTGCTCGATGTAACCTGCATTCATTGTGACCGAAATATTGAAAGGACCTGTTTTCATATGTTCTTTGACTTTGATTGAATGATCTGAGAAGCGACGATTGAACCCCACAACAACTGATTTATCAGATTTGCCATGGGCTGCTACAATTTCCTCTAACTCTTGGGGGCTTATACATAATGGTTTCTCAACAAACACATGTTTATCATTATTCAGAGCACGAATAATCATATTTGCATGCATATTGTGTCTAGTTGTTATCATAACACCTGATATTTCTGGATCAGAGTAAATCAACTCCATATCTGAGATAGCATGTGGAATTCTATATTTTTTTGACAAAACAACAGCAGATAATCCTCCTGCACTACCAATATATTTGATTGGAGCTTTAGCGCGTGTAAGAGAAGGAAGCACATTTGATGATGTATAATTGCCAGCCCCAATAATGCCAATAATACCAGAACCTGTGGGAATGGTTGATGGGGATAAAGTTACCTGCCTTTTCAATTTAGTATCTTCTTCTGAATTATATTCTAAGATCGATGCAAGAATTTTCCCATCATCAAGGTTTTCATATATTTGTTTATAATCGCCAATATCGATAGAACGAGATATTAAAGGCACCACATTAATTTGTTCTTTTTCCATGGCATCAAGAATGGCTAAAAAGTTCCGCTTTTCAGTCCACCTTACATATCCAATAGGATAATCATATCCCTTGCCTTCGTACGCATCATCATACCTACCAGGACCATACGAGCATGATACACGAAAAGTCAATTCCTTTTTGTAAAAATCATCCCGAATAATATTTAAGTTCACGACTCCTACCAAAGTTATCCGGGCTCTTTTCCTGCACATTTGTGCCGATTGATGCATGATATCATCATTTTTCGCAGCAGCAGTAACAATTACACCATCCACACCGACCTCATTAGTCAACGAATGTATCGACCTGATATATTCATCACCCTTGCTTGGGTTGAATATGATAGCTCCTTTATTTGAAGCGATGGATAGACGAGAATCACTCATGTCGATACCGATAACTCTACAGCCGTTAGCGATTAATATATCCACTGTCATCAAGCCGATGAGACCCAAGCCAAAAACAACGAATATCTCTCCAAAGGAAGGCTTAGTTAACCTAATACCTTGTAATGCAATAGCCCCCAACACTGTAAAGCTAGCGGTTTCATCAGATACCGAATCAGGGATTTTTGCACACAAGTTTTCTGGGACACTGACTATTTCTGCATGTGGGCCATTCGAAACGACTCTGTCGCCAACCGCAATAGAGTGTATTTCATGTCCTACTGCAATTACTTCCCCGACGTTACAGTAACCCAGTGGCAATGGTTGGTTTAATTTATTGTCTATAGCAGTATAAGTGGGAATGATACCATCTGTTTTAATTTTTTCTACGACTTGTTTTACCTTATCTGGCTGCTGTCTTGCTTTTTGGAAATAGTTAGCTTTACCAAATTCAACAAGCATTCTCTCGGTACCCAAGGATACCAAACTATGTGTTGTCTTGACAAGTATTTTCTTTGAAGATACTTGAGGCGCAGGAACGTCCTCTAATATAGTTTCACCAGTTTTTAAGTCTTGAATAATTTGTTTCATAGATCAACGCCTTTTCTCATACGTAATAATTTTGCAGGATTTCCACCTACAATTGAATTAGCAGCAACATTTTTCGTGACAACCGACCCAGCAGCAATAACAGCACCAGCATGAACTCGAACGCCATGAATAATTATGGCACCATGTCCAATCCACACGTTATCCTCAATTTGTATAGTTTTGAATATCTCTCTTCCGGAATCAATTATAAGTCCCTCAATAAAATCGATTTTATGATCACCACCTACGACGCTTACATAAGAAGCAATCAGTACGTTATTTCCAATGTTAATATCAGCACCAAAATGGCAATGATTGCCTATGTACACATTCTTGCCAAGTTTAACTTTATTTTTTCTGCTAACATGCAAATGATGCCCAATGGCATAGCTCTCACCACAAACAAATAATGGTGCAAATATCTTTATTTTATAATACCTACCGAAGTATATCAGCCTATTTAGAATGGATTTAATGTACATCTTTCACAATCTTTTTGTAGCATCAATGCAAGCACATAACTGACTCATGTACGTGTTTATATTGTACTTATGTTCTATCCTGTAAGCCGAGGCTAGTCCCATGGCTCTTGTTTTATCTGGGTTCACTACCATATATTTCAGATATTTATATAATTTGTCGGCACTTAGATTTTTGTCAATGATTCCATTATCCTCGATAATTAGATCCTTTTCAGACCCATCACCAATTGAGGCAATAACGGGCAAGCCATGCACCATCGCCTCAGATATCGCTAAGCCACCAAGTCCTGGCATAACAAACACATCACTTTCTAAATAGTAAGGTGTGAGGTTATTAAACATCTTGCCTAAGAACTGAATATCATTATTACCTTTACCATCTACCATGGACTCTAATCTTTTGCGTTCAGCACCATCACCAATAATATTCAATTGAACATCACCAGGATAATCAGATTCTAACTTAAAGAAAGCTTCTATTAGCAAATCAACTTTCTTGTTAATATCCAAAGCACCAACATATAATATTACAAATTTAATTGCTAAATGCTTCTCGTCATATATAGTCTTTGCTTGATACTTTGCAATTGACTGAAGTTTTAGGTCAGTGTCTATGACATTAACCGGAACGAATATTTTGGACGATTGAATACCAATATCTTTGAAATATTGTTTCCCATAATTGCTATATGCTACTATTCCATCTGCTCTTTTTTCCAAAGCCCGGATAGTAGAACCTAAAACTATTCTAATTCCGTGATGAGTTCTGTTCTCAATTTTCCCCAATCCCCAGTATATAATTTTCTTTTTAAATACCTTACAATAGAAATGGGCGATAATATCATTTAATAGATTTGAGGAGGGTCCCTCACATAGAACAATATCTGGTTGTATCCGTGCCAGAATAGCAAATAGATTTATACTCAATGGCATCATGGCCATTCCATTATTTGTCCCGTGTCTTACTCTGATAGAGGCCAGCATCCTCTTATTATAACGAGTATTTGTTTTTGTTGAGATGACTTTAGTGCCAGAAAAGTCTGGGCCATGAAGAACTGTCACATCATAGCCTGGCATATCTGACAATCGCTGGAAGATAGGTGATCTCCATTCTTGGACAACTCTATAAAGAATCACGACTTTAATTTTCATACATGACTCAATAGTTATTATCTATTTGCAGACAATATTTTGCTTAAATTTCTCTTGTTCATATTTACATTTACTTTTGATTGACCAAAGATTTAATATCAGAGAATGAAAGCGTATTATAATGTTCTAACAAATATTTAAGACTCTCCATACTGTTGGGGGTTAGCACCTTCGGATGAGCAACAAAAGTATAAAACTGAAGCTCAGAATTCGATTTAATTCGATCAAGCATTCGTATCAAATATTCAGGTTGTATATAATCTAGGCTTGCAAAATCATATGGATTGGTGAGCTTGTACCAAAGCTTTTTAAGTTTTCCTTCACCTCCAACACCAACACCATCACCCATTACCTCCTTATCACTGCTGTACTTCTTTTTTAATGCTCGTAGATAAAGATTTGATTTAAATGTGGTTGCTGGTATCTCGAAAAATTCACCCTGTACCTCAATGACTGCAGGATCGGTCGTGAAGCACCATGAAGACTGGTAATTTTTCATCCGACGATAATCTATAAAGTGTTTTGGCAAGTTATTCTTATAAAAGCCTGGTAGTACACTGAAATCATATTTTATATGATTTGAGAGAAAAGATTTTTTAATCTTATTGAAAGGTTGTAGTGACCACCCCCCAGCTCTGAAAGCCTCGACCCTATATGCCTTACCCGAATATTTGGATATTATCCCCTCCAAACGGTTAACACCATCAGAAAACATCTTTCGTATTTCATCTTCTCCGGATTGGTGTATTCTATAATTACTGTAGTTATTGAATTGCCACCTATCTTTTTTTCTCACAGCATCGATCCACTGGGGATGAATGTGCAGCTGTACAGAGTGTCCCTGCTCATAAAGGCTGAATATGTTTTTGCTAATATTTATAAATTCACTTGGATAATCTACCGCAATTTTTGCTAAATATGCGGTATCAACAAAGAATATTGCACTAGCATTATATTGTTTTAACACCGACAAGATAAGATTCGTTGGATTTATTATGCTACTTTCTAAAGTACCACTATCTTTCCCCATAAATAGTTCGTAATCAAAGGTCAACACTATATTATTTGGCATTGTTTTCCTCATCAATAATATCATAGTGTTGTGAGTTACGCTTTATTGTCGCAGAGAGAGATACGAGTGTCTTAAATAGCCAATATTTATATTTCTTTATGGGATATTTCCATAAATACCCAGTTTCGAGAGTTGCGCCAAACCGTGATTTAAACCGTTGCATCCCTTCTTGTTTACTCCCTTTTTTGGGATTTATCCTCGCCCCCACAAAATTATAGTATTTTACACCTTTTGCTTTCATATCGAGCATAATTTCCCATTGCAGGTAATTATTTGCACCCGTCGCAGGTCTACCGGCACTGCCACCATGGAGGTAATAAGCACTTTTATTTTTACTCCATACAACTATAGCACACCCCTGGTCTTCTCCCAAATATTCAGAAACATAAAACGATACATTCTCTTTCATATTTTTTGACATAAGCTGTAGATAGCTCATATTGAGGAAGCCTCTATTTTGCCGCTCCATGGTATCCTTAATAATTGAATGGCAACGTGATATCACAGATTCCCCACTATTTATTATGACACCATCCTTAATAGCTTTTTTAATAGCATTTCTATGTTTTCCGTGAAACGATTTTAATAATTGATCTTCATCAAGCTCAAGGTCCACTACATATGTACCAAAAGGCGCAAAGATAGAGCCTTCTGGATAGGACTTAAACAAAGCAGTGGTTCTAGGTTGATAAATAAAATCAACACACATCTCCTTTGCTTTCTCTATTACTTTTTCTAGGAATATCTTCTCATCATCATCATCAATATTGTCATCTATTTTAGGAATCGCTTGTGTTGTAAAAACCATACGTTTGAAAATTGCTTTTTTCTCAATGATGTAAGGCAATATAAATTTTTCATCGACAAACCAACCATACGAAATGCAACCTAAGGACTTCAAGTATTCAGACCTACCAGTGATAGGCAATATTTCCTTTAGCAATGTATCTTCAGTAACGATATTCATAAATTACCTATGTATATATTTGGGGTTTTGTTGGCACGTAAAGGGCAATCATAAATATGTTAGAGACAAGATACAACGAACCAATATTCCTTCCCTGAAATGTAACAAGTATTGTGCAGTAGACTATCAAATAAAAGTTATGTTTTGACATCATCTTGTCTAGGCTCTTGTAATAAAAACTTAATAGCAGTAAGAAGCCTACAATTCCTGTATTAACCAGGTAGAATACGAATACGCTATGTGTATTTCCGGAAAGAATGATGTTCCGAATATGACTCATCGTATAATTATTGCTATAGTACAAAATTAGATCCGAATCAATAATGCTATCATCAATAACAATTGAATTTATACCCAATAAGAACTGATTTGATGTGAATAATTGCTTGAGATAAGCATACCATATTAAACCCCTTCCCGTAAAAAGAGACGTAGTGGATGTTGCCCCTTTTATAGATACTTCGTAAATAATTGCAAATGATATAAGAGCAATCACTGCTATTGGTAATATTTTTAAGATTATGATCTTCATAGTGGTTCTATACGGGGAGATTAAATGAAATAAAACAAAGATAAGTATTAATATTCCAGCATCAGATCTACTTTCTGTAATGGTTAGGACTACGGTGGTAACTGCAATGTATAGCAGGTAATCCCACGCCCGAAGATTCTTAACTGATTCTTTCATATTTAACATAAGAACCATCGAAAGTGAAAGTAGAATACTAATGTCCCGATTTAGAAATGCAAAAGGAACATTTAATAAGTACGCTGTAATAAGTCCAGCAACCCCAAAGTTTAAGGCGACAGTTCTAAGGAATCTATAGAAATACTCACCATCATATTTTGATACCTGGTCCAACATCAATATTAATGTCAGGCTAAATATGTAACTCAATATTATTACGATGCTTAAACCATTGAAGTAAATATCATTCAACTTGTCAATACTAATTAGTGATAATAGAATTATCATTTTAGTAGGATAATGAATGCCATATCTTTGTGGCATACGCAGAAATAAAATAAACACTGAAAAGATAACTATTACGATTGAAAAGGCGGAAGTTAACTGAGGATTTATAATTGTTACAATTGGTATCCCTAGTAACATCATAATCAAAATGTTTGTAACTGTTACTCTCTTAATCAGAGCTGACTCCTGATAAATAGTGCTTAGTAACTGCGCCCAAATAATTCATTCGTTCAGCACTATTTTCGATTGGGATTTCTACAATCCGACCCGTGATATATTTTAATTTTTCTAGTGAACGTGAGTGTGGTATATGCAAATTGTACCCACTTGAACAATAAATATTATTTGATGCTAAAAATTTTCTAAATTTCACAGCTTCATCTATATCAAAGAAGAGTAAAATAAGTTTATGATTATTGGGTCTACCCCGAAGTCCAATAATAATCTTGAATATAGAAATATCCTTAAATAACTCATAATATTTATCATGTTGTACTCGCCGATATGAATATTGATCGGTTAAAACCCCATCAATAATTCCACCTAAAATATCTTGCTCAAATTGACTTATACCGTCATTATGATAACTAGTTGATTTGTATAATATTCTTGCCATCATATTCACTGACCACTTGAATATAATGTTATACTGAGCATACGCACAATATCGGTTTAAATAAAAATCATACCACTTAAACCTATGAAGTAATTCGTGAGATGTTCTTTCTATATGAATTTCATCATCCGACCAAAAAAATGCACCTAGATGTCCTGCCGTAGGCTTGCCTGGTGAAAATGAGAAAAAACCAGCATTCCCGAAGGTACCAACATATCGTTCGTCAACTTTTGCCCCAAAACTTTGAGCGCCATCATCGATTAAATATATTGAGTTATTCTCGCAATACTCTTCAAAGAATGAGTAATCTGCAGGGTTGCCGTACATGCTTGCTATAAGCATTATATTCACATCGCAACTAGCAAAAAGATGTTTAACTGAATCGATGGATGCGTTTAAATCATCTGTATCTATATCATAATATATTGGTATCATATTTAGTTCTTCGATTGGAACAAGAACTGAGTGGCATATATATGATGGGATCAGTATTTTTTTATTCTTGAATTTTTTTAAGATTTGAAAAAGAGCTGATTTCCCGGTTGTAGCATATTGCCATTTTTTTTGAGTTATATCATTTAACCTATTAAGATCAAGGTTCTTTTTCAATATTTTCGGTGGTACAAATTTTTTAATCTCCATGAGATAGCACTTTAATAGTTTTTACCATATCCACCATCAAGTTCTGTGAATCCCACTTTGATCTATCGTCAAGTAAACGCTTTCTTACCTTGCTATAATATGCAGGATCTTCAAATGCACCAATCGCTTTAGCCACACTAGAAATATCATCATAGTTAACCCCAATACCATAACCGTTCGAATTGATTATATTTTTACCATCTCCATCCGGCAATGCACCAATTATTGGTATCCCGAGATTGATGTATTCGTAAATCTTTGAAGGTGTACACGCTCCCAGATAATCATTCGCCAAGCTAACAAATCCGACGTCAATGTGTCTCAACATAAATTGCAGGAATTGGTCATGTGGCATATTTTCAACAAATTGAACATTCGGATCAATAATATTGGATATGGGTAAATAATTTTGAGCATTTCCAACAAAAATAATTTTTACACCCTTTCTATTCTCGGATTGGTATTTTTTATATGCTTCATACAATATTTCAGGTCGTTGTGTTTTGCTCATATTTCCAACATAGGCGATACGAAGTTTCTCGGAATTTAATCTTTGAGCTGAATTGATATCAATTTTCTTATTATATCCAAAATACAGATTCTCAATTTTATGGCTTTTGTTAGGATACTTTTTCTGTAGAGAAATTTTATTAGAATCTGAGGAGGTAACTATTCTATCATATTGAAGCAAATATTTTTCTTCCTGTTTTTCTCTGGACACATGAAATTTCTTGTCAAGTTTCAAATTATGAACCAGTGTGTAATCAATAGGATCATGCAAATTTGCGATGGATGGACATCCACAATGTCCAGCTAACAAGGCACCTAGTTTTATGGTCCCCAACTCGCCACCAGAAGTGGAAATAATTAAATCATTTCGAGATATTCTGGACTTCAGGTACTGATAGGCTTTCGAAACCCAAGAGTCCAAATAGTCATCAACAACGCCAAGCCTTTGACATAATAATGCAAGTTTAATATTCTCAGGGTAGGGAATTTTTATCGTATCAGACTGATGCAATGCTCGGCAAGAGGAATAATTGGGCATGACTACAACCACCTCCCACCCCTGTGCACGCAAGTATTGAACCTCCCCATATCTAACCAATGCGCCACCAGTACTCATTTCAGGATAAAAAGAACGTGTCAGGAAGTAGATCTTCATAGATGCTTTTTGAACCCCTCTCTTGAAGTAAACAAATTCACTTCACTGTCCAGACACTCAGTATCCCACCATTTTCTATTAAGTAACATCCTTATTTCTTCAGGAGTAAATCTATATTTTATTGTTTTTGCAGGATTTCCAACAGCGATTGCAAAGGGGAGGATATCCTTGGTTACCACACTTCCGGCTCCAATTACCGCACCATCACCAACATTCACATTTTGCATTATGCAAACATGACTACCAATCCACACATCGCTTCCAATATTGGGTGGGTTTGGAAATGATTGAAACTTAAATTTAGGATCGATCATCATTTGATAATAATGTGAGGTTGTAATATGATTAGTAGAGTGTAACCCAGCTCCAATATGACAATAAGGTCCGACAGAACAAAACTTGCCAAGTTGACCGCTGTCTATAATTGTGTTGTGATTAATATGAGAATACTCTCCAATACTTACATTATTATTTATACGACAATATTGAGTTATTACTACGCCTTTTTTTATAGCTACAAATTTATTAACGCCTGCGGTGCAATCAATTTTAGCTTGATTAAATCGGAATTTGTATATCATAGACTTCAACAGTTGCCTGAGAAATTGTGGTATAAGGAGCTTCAATATATTCATAAAATGATTTCCTTGTTGAAGATGCTCAAAGTAATTAGAACTATTAAATAAAAACTGAATACAACTGTTCGATATTTTCTACTCATATACTTCGCACTTATTATTTGAAGCACTAACGAATATATAAACAACCCAATAAAACTTGCAAATGCTGCTCCCATAATTCCTGATTCAGGAATGAGCTTCCAATTGAGAAGAGCATTAGTACCAAATGAAATTACCACTAAAAAGGGATGGAACCATACTACTTTATGAAAACCAAGAATCAGAGATGGTATCTTATAGAATCCTCCCATCATAAAACCCGCTAGTATCATAGGCATCACTGTTGCAGCCTGTTGATATTCATCATTTGATAATATTCGAACAATAAATGGACTTAAACTGGCTAATACTATAGTAATTAGTAGCAAACCACCATAGTATTTATAGGAGAACAATTCCAGCTCGGATATGGCTTTAGCATAATCATCTTTCATATCATTAAACACTTTTGGGAGAATAGATTGTGATACCGCCTCAAATATCAACGACAATCCCTGCCCCAGCATGAAGCCCAAACTATATAACCCTACATAACTATTGCCCATGTAGTGTTTAATGAATACACGATCGAGGTAGACGAATGCGACACCCATAAATGTTGAAATCATTGATGGATAAGTCAATAAGACTGTTTCCTTGGCCATTAACTTGTTGAAGGAATACTTTAGAATGAATAGGTTTTTTACTTTGAACTCTCGAAGGAGGGAAATCATATTCATCAGATAACCCAGGCCCTGACCGCCCATCCGCCCCAGTATACCAATACGGAAAATAGATATGAATAGAACTGATGACAAGTGATTGACGCAAGTTTGGAATATAGAATGCTTCATAACACTATTTGAAAGCTGCTCATTATACAATATGCGTGTAAAATAACTCACGTAAACCGTTGCGATAGCAGACCCAATGGTCACCAGATAAATAATTCTTGTTCTGGGGCTTATCCAATCAGAGATAAGCGGCATGAAGATTAAACCAAGAATTAGAACGACTAAAGCCATGGATGTGATGAGCCAGAATATCGTACTTAAATATTCATCTCTTTTGGTCAAACGATAATCAAAGTAATATCGTGTGCTGCCACTATCAAGATTGAGTGATACTAGAGACACGACATACTTAAACATCATCAGGTATAGTGCTAGTATTCCATACTCCTCTGGAGAAAATGCTGAGGTATAGTACTTGGTCATTAACACCCCAACAATTCCTGCAAAAACAGAACCTGTTAAATACTTTGGAGCGTGTGTAGCTATTGTGTTAAAATATGATATTTTCATTTTTTAACGTTTAATGCTTCGTCCCATTTTGAGGCATAATTATCGTACAGATACTTGATCTTTTGAGAGTTGAGATCATAAAATGAATCATATTCTGGGTACCTTACAGATTTTTCATGTTCAAGTTGAGCTGTGTCAAATCCCAAATATCGAAACGACCATTTATTAATAATCGGAATGTAATGAAATATTTTTGAAATGGCATATAGGTAGTGGCGAGCATATCCGACGATTTTTGCAAGAGGAGACAATTTCCATTTAACTGTATATTTGCGCATTGATTCTGCTTCGTCTATATATGGCTTTACGAAGGACAAGAACCTAATATGATTCAACCCATCGTTAAATTGAATCAAATCCTCGACTAATTTCTCTCGAATATTTGCTTTTGCTTGGAATCTTTGCAGTTCACCAGTCTGATAATATTCCTGGATTAAGTCATTTATAATAGACGGATCATTCTCAATTATTGCACCGTAAAGGACATCAGAAGAATTCATCTTAACTGAATCGTTGAATGCGATACTAGGTTTATTCAGTAGCCATGCCTCCATATTTGTGGTAGAGTTAATATTTAACCATATATCTGATGAGTAAATCACATCCATTATAGATGAATCATATCTACAAATAGTTAGATTCCGCATATTTTCAAGACCACGACATTCAAGTGGATATTTTTGACCATCACCAGGATGTGGCTTAACCATAAACATTATATCTGGATTCTTTGCGACTATATATCGTAGTATATTTTGGGCGATTGGAAGCCATGATAATAATACATTGTAATGTTCTTGACCCATCTCATTAATTATGATTTGCTTCTGGCTAGAACTAACATTATTAAAGTCGAAAGCTGCATAACCTATCACTTTTTTAAACCCCATGCTATTAATTCTTCTAAAGCTGAATATTTTATACTTGTCGAATGATATCGATCCACTCACCTTAATTTTATCTGAATGCTGTGGATATTTATTTATGCACATTCGATATGAAGCCATTGACCACACTGACATTATGCACTCATTGAATTTTCTCTTTTTGTTCCAACCCCATAAGAAGCCATCGATTTCATTTTCTCTAAATAATCCCTCGCTAACATGAGAGAATAGAGGAATACTACTATCATTGATTAATTCAGCCATCTTTACATTCCATGTTGATCCAACGGTATTCGACATGATTACTATATCAGGACTGGTTTTCAGAATAGCGGGAAGATTAAATATTGACTGAAATTCAACATTCCATCCTAGGATGTTTTCAAAATAATATATTAGGGGAAGGACTATCCCAAAATCTCGCCCAGAAGTATTCCATTCAGTAAATAAGACTGTTTTAATTCCTTCAATCCTCCTTTTGACTTCCTTCATATTCTTCCCATTCCTAATACATTCTTGCACATTCCTGGGCAAATGTTGAGTTTTGTTTAAATTGGCTTGAAAGGTTTACTTCTTTAATCATTAGCGTGAGTATATTGATCTCCTAAAATAATTTTCTTCGATACTTTTAATGCTAAAACTAGGCACGGCCTCTATTGTTGTTTCTGTCTAACTCTCCCTCGACCATCTGCAATACCAAGTTCGGAAAATTAACTTTCGGTCTCCAATTCAATAACGACTTTGCTTTTGATGCATCTCCCAATAGAACGTCTACTTCGCTTGGGCGATAATATTTTTCATTTGTTGAGATAATAGTTTTATTTGTATCTATATTTATTGCTTTTGTGTAATCACTCTCTCCCTCCCATTCGATTCGTATGTCTAAGAGCTTTACTGCGCAGTTGATAAAATCTTTCACAGAATTAGTTTGTCCGGTTGCTAATACATAATCATCTGCTTGGGAGTGTTGCAACATTAAGTGCATTCCCTCAACGTAATCACCCGCGAAACCCCAATCTCTCTTTGCATCCATATTTCCTAATTCTAGTTTTTCCAGACGCCCTTTTTTAATATCTATTAGGCCTTTGATTATTTTTCTTGTGACAAACTCCTCACCTCGAAGAGGCGATTCATGATTAAATAATATCCCTGAACAAGCAAAAAGATTATAGGCTTCCCTGTAATTGACAGTCATCCAGTGAGCAAACAGTTTTGCAACACCGTAAGGGGATCTCGGATAGAACGGTGTATGTTCATTCTGTGGCATTTCCTTGACTTTTCCAAACATCTCGGAGCTTGAAGCCTGATAAAATTTTATCTTTGGATTAATTTGCCTTATCGCTTCCAAAATTCGGCTTGCTCCTAAACCAGTGATATTTGAAGTATATGTCGGCATTTCAAAAGATGCAGCAACAAAAGATTGAGCTGCTAGATTATATATTTCATCAGGTTCAGCTTTATCGATCACTCTAAAAATATTTGTAAACTCACCGAGCTCAAAATCCTCGATTTCAACAGCCCTACTAATCCCCAATTCCTCTAGCCTCCAAAGCGACCCACTCGATGTTCTTCGGTCACATCCAATCACTCTATAATTATTTTCCAATAAATGTTTCGACAGATACGCCCCATCTTGTCCTGATATTCCAGTAATTAGTGCAGTTTTCATTTTTCAGTGAACCTTTCTTTTTGAAAATATTTTATCCACCCAATATATCTCACCATCGTAATTAGAATCAAAAATGGTAAAACTTTCAATTTATCAGCACCCATTAACCGTCTAATTGGATTTATCAGTTCATTATTAAACGGGTATAAAAATGAGATAATCTTTCTCGAGTAACTCCAGTGAGGTGAATATTTGTTATATGTTTCATAGTCGCTTCTACCATATCCTAGCCATCTTGTTTTTATTGAGCTATAAGTTTCTGACCCAATCTCTCGAACAAATGTGTTGGCAATACAAAATCGTCCACCCGAGACTCTAAGTCGATGGCACAAATCACCATCGTCAGACCATCCCATATTTGGATCATATGGATTATTCTGCAGATCGCTCCTTCGGAAAAGGGTTGGTGTACCTATAACATCTCTTTCTCCCGGGAAATATCTGGCTTTTTTATAGAGGTCCAGCGCAAATGAAAAATAGTTGTCTTTTGATGCTAGGCGTGTCATGGCAGAAACACCTGTCCAACTATTATTTAACAATTCATTATACATCAGTTCGAGCGTGTTTTCTTCCAAAACATTATCACAACCAAAATTTAAAATATATGGCTTACTGGCCTTGGCTATTCCAATATTCCTGGCAGCTGCCAATCCCTTCCTGGGATCTTCATAAATTAGATCTGTATAGCTACCAGCAATTTGCCTCGTGTTATCATCAGAATTTGCATCCACTAAAATAATTTCGCCAATTTTTACATCAACAAGGGATTTTAAACATGGACCTATAGATTGTTCAGCGTTCCATGTACAAACTACTGCAGATATTTCTTCACCTATCATATACCCATATCCTTATCGGTAAATTACTCACTTTTTCCAAATCGAACACCTGCCATCTCTCTATATGCAAACCCTGCATTCTTTTTTTGTGCTAAATATTCAGAAAATTCCACACCGGCGCCAGTATCGATGTCATTAACAAGAATGAGAGAGTTTGGCGTTAGGGGATTTGTCAATGATTTCTAGCTCACCACAACATAATCCTTAGTATGCAATGAATCATGAAAAAAGAAATCTATCAACCCTTCAGCACTATCAATTATTATTGGGAGAAGCTGAAGTAAGTCACCCAACTCTAGAGTCCATTTCGAACGTAGAAAGTTTGGAACAACCCACCCAAGATCCAAATTACGTGCCGTCATATGGACATTGTCCTCTAAAAGCTCTCCACTGAAATTAGGTTTATCAATACTATATGATTCACCTCTTTGATTATGGTGCAAAGCTTGTAATGTAATAGCACTGGATTTTTCCGCTGCAACTCCGGTTTCAACTACAATATTGGGTTTGAAAGCTCGACAACAAACATATAGAGTAAGTGAGTTAAATCTAACAGCTTCCGCGACGCCTTCGTATTCCTCCTCAAGCCGCGCCAGATTAGCGTAAAATTGATTGTCCATATAATAATCATTCAGATATAATATCACTTCTTTTGAAGAATTCTTACATATATTCATTAAAAACTGAATATAATTGACAACGTTAACTAGCACTGGGACCTTTTCCCATTCTCAATCACGGATGGAATTAAATCAATTCTAGTGGATACATGCTTAAATGGATTTAAGCCATAATTTAGAATGTTGGTGAATAAGGGAATATCCATTTGTTACCACTCTTTTGTCATCATGTTAATGTCGTTCATTTTTGTGCCTACAAGTATTTAGTTAAATATTTGATTTTCTCCATCACAACTTCTTGATTTGAAATTTGATGCTTAAGAAAGCCTCTTAAATCCAGCATGACATATTTCACCTTCCAATAATTCTGAGACTTTATTATTAATCATTGCGGTGCCGATTTTTGCGAAGACTTTCTCAACATGAAGCAAATACTCAGTGATATCATCAACTGTATGGGCATATGATGCGTAGTAACCTGTTGTACTCAAATATCCAGCTTTTAACATTTCTTGGATAAATAATGTCTTTAGTTCTAACTTATTTTCATATTCAAACTCAAAATAGCTTAGTGGTGGAATACCTTTAATTGATATCTCAAGATTGCAACTAATTGCTGATTCTTTCCAGGCAGATTGAATCCGACGCCCATTCATATCAAGAGTTTTTTCTACCTGTAATTCCTTGTATTTTTTCAATGTAGCCAATGCTGCTACTGGGCCAATACGCTCTGTCCAATACGTACTGCTAATGAATGAATCTTGGGCTGATTGCATTACATTCTGAGTTCCAATAACTGCAGCCATCGGATATCCATTTGAAAGTGCCTTCCCGAAGATGGCAATATCCGGGGTTGTACCCAGTCGTAAGTGACTCCCCCCAAGGCATAACCTGAACGCTGCACTGATTTCATCGTAGATGAGAAGAATGTTGTTCGCTTTTGCAATTCCAGAAACCTTTTCCAGGAACTCACCCTCGGGTTGAATATTCCGAATAGGCTCCATAATGATTGCAGCTATTTTCCCTTCGTATTGAGACACCAAATTTTTTAAGGCGGGGAGATCATTGTAGGCAAAGGGGAAAGAAGTCCCTTTTAAAGCCTTTGGCACTCCTGCTGGATCTAAACCAGGAAGGAGATGACCCTCAAGATTGCTTTCATCACCTAAATTGCTTGCCAGATACCAATCATGCCATCCATGGTATCCACAGAATAAAACAATATCCTTCTTTGTGTGAGCCCTTGCTATTCGAATTGCAACTGCAGCAGCTTCTCCGCCGCTGCGAGTATATTTAACCATTCTAGCCCATGGGTGGATTTTACATAACTCTTCAGCTAATTCAACCTCTTCAGGCGCATTCAGTGTACACATATTCCCCTGGATAACAGCATTAATTACTGCAGAATTTACATCCTCATCTGCGTAACCCAGGACATTGGCACCAATGCCCATGTAGGAGAAATCTTTATATTTATTGCCATCTAGATCCCAAACATCACACCCTTTTGCCTCACTATAATAGGCTGGCCAATTGCCAGGCAAAAACATTTCAGGTCTTTTCGAAAGGAGTTGAGTCCCGCCTGGGATGAGTTTCTTTGCATCCAAATAGAGGTCTTGTGATTTACCCATTATATTCTACCATCCATTTTTAGTGATTTTTGTAGTCCCTCATCCCTACTGATTGTCGAGTTGATCGTTAGGAGATCTGGGTTTTTTGTCATCATGGAAATGATGTCCAAGTAGGTATACTTCTCACCTCGGGGACCATAATATTCGAGAATTGCTTTAATAAGCTTGAAATCATTTTCTTCATCAACAGTAAGTCTAAAATGAGAGAAATCTGATTCTGCTTCATGATTATATTTTGTGAACATATCAGAATTCTTGATGAATAAGGTAACATGTTCCTTATCTGAAGGATATTTCGCAAGCTTATGAGCATTTCTCAGCGCATCGAATGAAAATATTTCTATATCCATTCCATCTGGGTAAGTTGGAGTAAGGGTATTAGAGGCGTAATCGACCCCCATTCTTAAATAGGAAGTGATAATCTCATCAATCACAACTGGATCGATAAGCGGACAATCACCTGTAATCCGAACAATATTCAATTCTTCTACAGAATTGTTCTCTCTGAAGTGTTTTGCACACTCATAATACCTATCCAGGACATTCTCTGGTGACCCTCTAAATATTTCAATTCTTCTTTTTTTTGCAAATCCCTCAATAGGATTATCATTATCAAGCGTTGATGTGGCAATAATGATTTTGTTGATTTGTTGGGAGTCCATAATTCTTGAATACTCATACTCTAGAAGTGGTTTCCCGTTGACCTCGCGTAAGACTTTATTGGGTAAGCGTTTTGAGCCCATCCGAGCCTGCAATATTGCCAAATTAAACATTCTGATCCCACATTGTTGGATTATATATCTTTTCTCCTATATCGGAAAAAGTAATATCTATATCTTCCAATATTTCAGCACCAAGGGGTTTCAGATTCTTAAAATAAGTAACGTTCTCTCTTGCCTGGCTTAAGGTTTCACATCCAAAAAGCAGAAGAGATTGAGGAGCAAGTGAGTCCACATAATTCATGGTCAGCTCTTGCCTAGAGTGGCCAAACTCCTTACAAATTTCATCCATGGGGGTCAAATATCGTTCAGCATGTTGCAGATTGCCTGGCAATGCTTCCTTTTGCATAAGTAATAATCCCTGTAAAAACATGCTCCTCACTACAATGAGTTTGTTTGCTGAATGAGCCCTCTCAAACCATTGATTTTTGAGTGCTCTGTGATCAAAAAGATTAAATGGGATTTGGATTATATCGATTTCAGAATTCTCTACTGCAAGCGAATATTCTTTCTCATTATAGATTGACACACCAAAATATTTGATTTTCTTGGTTGCTTTAAGGCGGGAGACAATTTGGGTGGTACTTTCCTCCCATCGTAGTAATAAATCGGAATCATGGAGGAGGACTGCAAATAGATTTGGAACATTAAGATGATTCAAGGACTCTTGAACAGAATTACACACTTGAGTATATCCACCAGTGAATTTAGCTGATGACATTTTTGAGATTATGAATTTTTCTTCGACTTGCGTTCCTGCAAAATATTTACCTATTACCTTTTCACTATCACCATACGACTGGGCCGTATCTAAACAGTTAATACCTTCAGAAAATACAAAATCCAAAATTGCTTTTGATTCGGCTAAAGAAGTTTGTCCATTCTTATTCGAGACTCCATAGTTCAATCCGAATTGCACTGTTCCCAGGCATAACTTTGCTAGTCTCTGCCCTCGCCATTCAATTGATTTCATCAGAACTCAATAAGGAGAAGAAAAGTGAGTTATGCCATTTTCCATTATACCAATAGGTTTGACGAAATGTACCGTCCAGAGTGAAACCGAGACTATTAAAAAAGCTTTTTTTTCTCTCATCAATGGAATAAATCTCGGCCCATAAACGGTGAAGATTTAAAATTCTGAAGGCATAATCCTTCATCAATAAAGCCGCTTCAACTGCAAGTATTTGATCTATGTATAAATCATTGTAGCCTATATATATTGAGAAATCGGCACTCCTATTGATCCAATCGATATAACAAAGACCACAGGCACCTAACAATTCACCTGAATTGACATCTACAATAGCAAACATTTTATTAACAGATCCTCGTTCGCTCACACTCTTGAACCAAGCCATTTGCTGCAGCATGTTTATTTCAGCAGTTTCCCTGAAATATTTTCTAAGTGCAGGCTCATTCCGCCACTTCATAAGCTGTGGCAGATCACTCTCCTCTATCCCTCTGAGGGCAACTTTCTTCTCGCTAAGCATCGAGGTCTCCCAACTGAATATCCTGTCCTTCTTGAAGAGTTGTTCGCAATCTCATCCCTACAACGTCTTTTAATCTAAAAGGCTCGATTCCATCCACCGGACATGGTCGCAAGGCAATGAGATCATTTTCTGCCAACCGCTCACCTTTGGATAAATGCCGTGCTGCTCGAAGGCACCTCCGCTGTAAAATAACCGTCTCTTTCTCATTCATTTCAACCTTTTTATTGGCCTCCCCCAATGCCGATTCCAATTCACGCGTACTCTCAACCATGACTTTCCACGATTCAGGATTCATTGAAAATTTATGGTCAGGTCCATCCAGTGAGTTATCACTGGTAAAGTGTTTTTCTATGACCTTTGCTCCAAGCGCTATGGCACCAAGTACTGTGGTATGCCCCAGAGTATGATCTGATAACCCCAATACCACATCGGGGAAGAGGCTGGAATATTGTTTCAAAACGTTTAGTTGTATGTACTTAAAATTCTCTGCACTGGCAGTGTAGTTAGTATTGCATTGCATCAGAACGATAGAATCATTTATTATCGAAACTTCGCTTATCAACTCTTGCACTTCCTTTATTTCTGAGGCACCAGTAGCAATCAACAATGGCTTATTATATTTCGCCATTGCAAGAACGATTTGATGGTATGTGATGTCTCCAGAGCCGACTTTGAATGCGGGGACAAATTGATTGATATAGTCTAGATCATTTATGTCGTATGGTGAGGTAAAAAAATCTATTCCAGCAGCCGTACATGTTTCTTTAAGTTCTGGCGTCCAATCAATAGGCACTTCTGCATCCTGGTAGACCTCATATACTGATTTCTTCCATGACTTCTGATGACTCGCTGCATTTCCAAGAGACCTAAACCCATAGTCACTAACGATTGATTTGGCTCTGAAGTGTTGAAACTTTGCTGCATCAGCACCAGCTTCTTTTGCCATATAAATCAAATCTTTTGCTTTCGAAAGATCACCATCATGGTTAGCCGCAATATCTGCAATAAAATATGCTGGATAATTTTTTCCAATTTTATGTTGACCAATCATCATCTCTTTAACCATCATGAACGACTCCATATTCATCATAAAGCGTATCTAAAGTGCTTTCAATCGTTGGCATTTTAATCCCAAGTGCTGACTCAATTTTTGACACATCTAGCCCCAGGGTGCGAGCTCTAACAATTCCACTACCTGCAATTGAGTTAATCGATGCCTTGCGAATTCCGGCATGTGAAAAGCTAAATCGGGTTGCAGTTCTTATACCAAATGTATACTTGTCAATTACCTCTGACGAACCCACGTTATACACTCCCCACAGCTTTAGATCATGCATCCTTAAAAAAATCTCTCCCAACTCATGAACCGAGATTGGAGATGTCCAATAATCTATGAACATGTCTATATTTAATTCATTCTCCAGAGAGTCCATTAGCCACTCAAAAAAAGATGTATTCTGTGACTTTCGAAAGCCAATAATATTGGTTCGGACGATCAGAGATTTCGAGTTTGCTCTCAAGATCTCACATTCAGCAAGATATTTTGTCTGAGCATAGGTATTTAAATATATCCTGGGATTTTCTTCACTGTGTCTAATCTTGTCATCATCATAATAATGATCAGTCGAAATATGAATATAATATGAATCATTTTTTTTTGCTATATGAGCTAACTTTTTGGCATATTCAACATTCACAATATTTGCCAGGTTTTTATCAGTTTCACATGCTTTTAAATTAACTACTGCGACCGTGTTTATGATAATGTTCGGTCTCCATTTTTCAAAATATCTCTCAAGCTCACACTCTAATGATTCAAAATCAATAATCGTATTCTTACTCTTTTCAATGTTCACGCTCTGAGATCGAGAGAATGCTCTCACATCATAATCAGGAGTGTATAATTGAATCAAATTTGAACCTAAAAGACCGGTTCCCCCAATTATCGCAATTTTTAACTTACCTGCTGACATAGATTAATTTGCATCCACCGGAAATTATAGGCAGTTATACGGTAAAACTACTATCTACATGAGTTGTAATAAGAGTTCTCAGAGATTCAACAGTTTCCCATTCCGTATTGGTTCCTGAATTATATTTGAACCCTTCGATTACTTTTTTGGCATTATGATGGGAGATATAGTCAGCCTCTTTGTGAACCATAGAAACAGAGGGTAGGATAGCATAATAATTGCCAAATTCTATCGTATTTAGAGAATCCGTTTCTGTAATCATTTCTTCATGAAGCTTTTCACCAGGTCTGATTCCAACGATTTCGACTTTACAATCTGGTGCAATTGCGGTGGCAACATCAAGAATTCTGTACGAGGATATTTTGGGAATGAACAACTCTCCACCAAGGTGATGCTCGATAGTATGCATCACCAAATCTACTCCAGATTGGAGGGATATATTGAAACGCGTCATCTCAGGATGTGTAACAGGTATTATGCCACTAGCTTTGCGCTTCAAGAAAAATGGGATTACCGACCCTCGTGAGCCCATTACGTTGCCGTATCGAACCACACTAAACTTAATATCCCTGGAACCTTTAAAATTATTGGCGGCAATAAACAGTTTATCAGAAGTTAATTTTGTTGCCCCGTAAAGGTTAATGGGAGCACACGCCTTGTCAGTAGATAGGGCAATAACATGTTTAACACCGGTTTCCAATGCACAATGGATTACATTCTCAGCACCACCTACATTAGTCTTAATGCATTCCGTGGGATTGTATTCTGCGGTATCAACCTGCTTAATAGCCGCCGCATGAATGATGACATCAACATTTTCACATGCTTGCTTAAGCCTATCACGATCACGGACATCCCCGATAAAAAAGCGCAAATGGGGAAATTGACTTTCTGGATATATCTGTTTCAGATCAAATTGCTTAAGTTCATCTCGGGAATATATAATTAGCTTTTTTACTTTGGGATATCTTGAGAGGATTGTTTCAATAAAATTTTTCCCAAAAGATCCCGTCCCCCCGGTTATGAGAATGGTTTGTCCATTTAGCATTTTAGTTTTTCCCCATTATTGTTTCACTAATTCTTGATTCCAAATTTATTGCTCTACTCAATTCCTGATCTCCAATATTTTAGTCGAACTGTCTTCATGAAGTCCACAATTTACTATTTTATGTCCATCAAATGACTCACTATTCTCGAACTCGCCAATCCATCGCCATAAGGATTGTGTGCGTTTGCCATACTATTGTATTCAATGTCACTATTCAACAACTTATCTACCTCTCTCACGATAACATCTGTTTCTGTTCCAACCAGCTTAACAGTCCCAGCATCAATTGCCTCAGGCCTTTCAGTTGTATCTCGCATCACTAACACCGGAATCCCCAAGGATGGTGCTTCTTCTTGAACCCCACCTGAATCAGTAACAATAATCTTCGCATGACTCATTAATAGTATGAATGGTAAATATTCAACAGGAGGAATAAGAAACACATTTTTTATCCCTGATAAGATGAGATGAACTGGCGTTATGACATTGGGATTCAAATGAACCGGATAAACAATATCCAAATGCGAGTGTGTATGAGCAATTTCCTTGAGCGCATTACAAATCCGAATAAATCCGTCTCCAAAATTCTCTCTCCGATGCCCAGTAACAAGGATAATATCTCTTTTAAATTTGAGTTTACCTTCATCACCTGAAAGAGGATATCCATATTTTACTATATTTTTGAGTGTACGTTGTTCTAGTTTTTTGTCATCCTTCAAAATGGAGAGCATTGATATGAGAGCATCGATAACTGTATTCCCAGTTACAATAATATTTTCCGGTTTAATATTTTCTTCGATCAAATTGTCTCGACTGAGGGATGTCGGGGAGTAATGATACGTTGCAATCCTTCCGGTGATTTGGCGATTCATTTCCTCCGGCCAGGGTGAGTATATGTTACCAGTTCGCAACCCCGCTTCAACATGACCGACTGGAATTTTTTGGTAAAAAGATGCAAGAGCTGTGAAAGATGATGTTGTGGTGTCACCATGTACCAATACCAAATCAGGTTTGTTACTGCTTAAGATTCCACGCATTCCTAGCAGAACTCTGGATGACAAATCGAAAAGATCCTGTCCCGTTATCATAAGATTTAAGTCATAATCAGGGGTGATTTCAAACAATTCCAATACTTGATCTAGCATTTCACGGTGCTGGGCTGTAACACAAACCTCAGTTATAAATTGATCGGGATATTTCTTCAGCTCCTTAACTAGAGGGGCCATTTTTATTGCCTCTGGCCGAGTGCCGAAAACAACTAATATCTTTTTTATATCCAAAATATTTCCAATTCAAATGTGTGCATGCTTTTCAAGGTAGTGGTATTCTTCTTGTTTTTTTATCTGAGCAGCTATTTTATCCGAATGACCCTCTATTACCAAATCTGATGAGATTAAAAATGGACTGGCACTTCCTTTATTATAGAATTTCACGAAGGAGGCTCATTTATGCTGGTCTTTATTGAGCAGTCAAAGATAGTTACTATTTATCTTCCGAGTGATAGTAGTAATTGTAGTAGGAGTAATAATAGGCATACTTTCCACCAAGACTCTCTTGACTGGCACCATTCAATATGGCACCAATAAGTGGCGCTTTGACATTTTCAACCGTATCCAAGGCACGATCTACAGCTGACCGCTCAGTTTGTCCCGCCTTAACCACCAGCGCAATGGCATCTAATTCACCAGAAATCATAGATGCATCAGTAACCGCGACTATGGGCGGAGAATCAAATAAGACCATATCATATTCATGTTCCAATTGATCAACTAATTTTGACATACTATCAGAGCCTAATAATTCCGATGGATTTGGTGGCAAACCCCCTGCTGTCATAATACTCAGATTTTCAACTTTAGTTGGATGAATAATATCACTTAAAACATTAACCTCCCCAATCAAATACTCTGACAATCCTGGTCCTCTGGGATGACCAAAGACGTTGTGCTGAACCGGTTTTCGAAGATCGGCATCTACTAACAACGTTTTTTTGCGCAGTTGGGCAAAAGCTATGGCCAAATTAGCCGTGGTGGTAGATTTCCCTTCACCGGGCTGCGAGCTAGATATAAGCAGACTCTTAATTTTCTTGTCCACAGTTGACGCATAACTAATATTTGTCCTCAGTGACCGATAGCTTTCAGAGATAGGAGATTTGGGATCCTCGTAGGTAATCAAACGACGCTTAAAGTCTGTACCCCCTTTGGACGGTGCTGCAATTTTCTTTAAAGAATTCTTGGGATTCACACCCAACATGTCAGGAATAATTCCAAGAATTGTGAGGCCCTTTCGCTCAAGATGCTCCACGGCCTTGACAGTATTGTCCAGAAATTCCCGAATAAAAGCATATCCTAACCCCAGCCCCAACCCCAAAAATACCCCTAGCAACAGATTCATCTTCTTGTTGGGCTTCACCTTTTGGGCGACAAGAGCAGGATCCAAGATACGCACTTTTCCCATCTGACCCGCTTCAGTAATCCTGG
>Ga0307989_1000363_pt1 | contig 30542 bp, 30 predicted proteins | sample EllFjometagen185_FD_203164 | JGI IMG/M metagenome (GOLD analysis project Ga0307989, IMG submission 203164) | Marine microbial communities from Ellis Fjord, Antarctic Ocean - #185 | ecosystem: Environmental > Aquatic > Marine > Unclassified | place: Southern Ocean | collected 2014-10-08 | reverse complement strand
ATATGGTTGCCTGGAAATGGTTTATATGGACAATAGAATAAAAGTCAATTGAGTGTTTTAGCCCGGATTTTATCCGGGTATTTTTTATGATATGAAATTAAAAAACAACCCTGTGTTTGTATATAACGGTCAATAAGACAGGCTAGTTTAAGAGGATTTATGTGTTTTTATAGTTAAAGTGGGTAAAAGAGCCTTGGAAAGGCAAAAACTTCTTGAGTTGACAAGGTGTTTTTAATCCAGTATAATCTGTTTGCTTTTTGGAAGGAATGTAAAATTATGACTGCGCACCACGATAAAGTGCAAAAATATAACCTTATAAAATACACAATAGCAGGAATATTCCTGCTGCTTTGTTGTGCATTTATTACTTTATATCTTTTTGAAAACAGTATGAGTGATGTCAGGTTAACTATTAATGGAACGGTTTATGCTAAACGTACAGTTAATGAAACAGTTGGCGAATTTATAGAAAAAAACAATATACCTTTCGATGGTGAGGTAGATTACATTAATGCTTCTCTTGAAGATAGTCTTACACCTGAAAGCACGACAGCATTTGTGATTAAAACAGCGGTTCCCATAACTCTTATACATGATGGAATAGAAAAAGAAGTTATGACCTATAAAGAAACCCTTCAGGATGTGTTAGATGAAAATGGTGTAGTACTTTACGAGTATGATCGTATTGATAAATATAATCCCGATACAGAGGCTGTAAGCGGCATGACTATCAAAATTGTTAGGATTACAAAATCTGTTGAGGTTATTCGTTCTCCTATTCCTTTTAAGGTAAAGGTTGTTGAAAATCCTACCATGGGAATGAATGAAAGAAACATACTTACAGAGGGCGATTATGGACAACATGGTCTTGTTTCTGAAATAACATTTGAAGATGGTGAAGAGATTTTCAGAACAACTCTTTTGAATGAGATTATAAAACCGGTTGTACACGAAGTTATTGAACTAGGAACAATCCCTGTGAAAACTATCCAGGGGACTGATCAAACGTTTTTATACAGCAAAGTTCTAACAATGGCAGCAACCGCATATACACTTGATCCAGCTGAAACCGGTGGTAAAGTACCCGGAGACCCAGCTTATGGAATAACTAAATCAGGACTACCCGCAGAACCCGGAGTTATTGCCGTTGACCCTGATGTAATTCCGTTATTCACCAGAATATATGTAGAAACAGCAGATGGTACCTGGCTTGATTATGGAATGTCTGTTGCAGGTGATATAGGAAGCGCTATCAATGGAATGGAAATTGACCTGTTCATGTGGGATAAAAGCGATGCGCTTAGATGGGGCAGAAGAGAAGTTAGGGTATATTTCGTATATGAAAGATAGTATCTCGGATATGTTTAAAAGAATGTCCGAATACGGTATAAAACCCGTAAAATCGCTGGGTCAGAATTTTCTGTTAGACAACAATACTATTGAAAAAATTATAGATGCAGCTAATATCACAGCTGATGATTTTGTTATAGAAATCGGCCCGGGGGCCGGTAGTTTGACTAAAAAACTAGCTGAACGTGCAGGAAACCTGGTTGCTATAGAAATTGATAAGAACCTGATTCCGCTTATAAATGATGTAATGACCGGGGTTGATAATTTTGAACTTCTCCACGCTGATATTCTTAAAACTGACATAAAAACTCAAGTGCTCGATAAATACAGTAAATACAAATCATACAAAGTGGTTGCAAATCTTCCTTATTATATTACAACTTCAATAATAATGGGTCTTTTAGAAAGTTCCAGTCCACCTGAATCAATGATAGTGATGATGCAAAAAGAAGTAGCCGAAAGAATGGCAGCCGGCCCCGGAACCAAAGTTTATGGATCGTTGTCAGTTGTTTCAGGTTATTATTGCAGGGTAAAAAAAATTATGGATGTAAGTCCTAACTGCTTTTATCCCAAACCGGATGTAATCAGCAGTGTAATCCGGATGGATGTAAGAGAAAATCCGGAAGTTGCCATTGATGATGAGGGTTTTTTCTTTAAACTTGTAAAATCTGCTTTTGCTCAAAGACGGAAAAAAGTATCAAATTCAATTTCTAATACACTAGGACTTAATATAAATAAAAATGATATTGAAGCGCTTTTGGAAGATATGGGATTGATTACAGATGTTAGAGCAGAAAGACTTTCAATTGAGGACTTTGCTGTCCTTTCTAACAGACTTCCTGAGATTGTTAAATAATTAACTGGAAAAGGCTTTTCATATTATCAAAAATAAAGTATAATGACTTCGATTCGCATAAATTAGGACGATAGTCGGCTTTAGCCGATAACATAAATTGGAGGTAGAGATGTTAAATAGTATAGTAGATCAAGCTAATATGAAAAAGCTTGAAGCATTGAACAACAAGAAGGTAATGGCTAATCTGGAGATGGCAATTGAACTTTGTAAACCTGCAAAGGTTACTGTTATAACAGATGCAGCTGAAGATATTGCTTATTTAAGGCAATTAGCAATTGACAATGGCGAAGAAAGAAAGCTTTCAATGGAAGGTCATACAATCCATTATGATGGAATGCAGGATCAGGCCAGAGACAAAGCCAATACAAAATATATGCTTTCTAAAGAAGTAAACTGGGGAATGGATATTAACTATATCATGAAAGACAAAGGTCTTCCTGAAGTTCTCAGTTATATGGATGGAGCAATGGCAGGCAAAGAAATGCTAGTAATATTTTTTGCATTAGGTCCGCAGAACTCAGATTTCACAATCGGAGCAATGCAGATAACTGATTCATCTTATGTAGTACATTCAGAAACAATACTTTATAGAGCCGGCTATGAGCATTTCAAAGCAATTAACGGTTCTGATGATTTCTTCTTTTTCCTTCATTCGGCAGGAGAGTTGGATGATAGAAACAATACAAAAAATATTGATAAAAGAAGAATCTATATTGATCTTGAAGAAAACAGAGTTTTTACAGTAAATAACCAGTACGCAGGAAACAGTGTTGGCCTTAAGAAACTTGCATTTAGACTTGCAATTAAAAAAGCTCATACAGAAGGCTGGCTCGCAGAGCATATGTTTGTTTTGGGTGTTCATGGTAAACCCGGAAGAATTACATATTTCGCCGGTGCTTTCCCAAGTGGATGCGGAAAAACAAGTACAGCTATGATTCCCGGACAGACAATCGTAGGCGACGATATTGCATATCTTAAAAAAGTAGACGGCAAAATCATGAGTGTCAACGTTGAGCAGGGCGTCTTTGGAATTATCAGAGATGTTAATGCAAAAGATGATCCTGAAATATTCACATCTATAACAACACCAAGAGAAGTTATTTTCTCAAATGTTCTTGTTAAAGATGATAAACCTTATTGGTTGGGAATGGGAATGGAAACACCTAAAGATGGTGAAAACTATTCCGGCGAATGGTTTGAAGGCAAAAAAGATGCTAAAGGCAATGAAATCGGACTTGCTCATAAAAATGCACGTTACACAGTAAGAATCAGCGAACTTGATAATGCTGATGCACTTGCTGATGCTCCTGAAGGCGTTGAAACAGAAGCTCTTGTATTCGGAGGAAGAGATTCCGATACTACAGTTCCTGTTGCTGAATCACTTGACTGGGCTCACGGCGTTATGGTCGGTGCTACAATCGAATCTGAAACCACAGCAGCTACTCTTGGAGCACAGGGCGTCAGGGTATTCAATCCTATGGCTAACCTCGACTTCATCGCTGTACCGCTTGGAACATATATCAAGAACTATCTTGATTTCCAGAATGGTGTTGAAAAGGAAACAAAAGTTTACGGAACTAACTACTTCCTTAAAGACGAAAATGGCAAATGGTACAACGGTATGCTCGATAAGAAAATCTGGATGCTTTGGGCTGAAGGTAGAGTTAACAACGAATTTGACGCACTGAAAACTCCGGTCGGTTTCATACCTAAATATGAAGACTTGAAAAAACTTTTCACAGATAATCTTGATTACGATTATACTGAAGAAGAATACAATCTGCAGTTCTCTATCAGAGTAGATAAATATCTCGATAAGATGGAAAGAATGAATGCTATATACAGCAAGGTTGATATGCCTGCAGAATTTACTGCACAGCTTAAAAATCAGACTAAGAGATTGCTTGAAGCTAAGGAACAGTACGGAAGCGTTATATGCCCTTGCAAATTCTAATGAATTGATTTTTCATCAACGTTAGACAACTTAAAAATTAATCGCCGGTAGTGGATTTTATCCAACCGGCGATTTTCTTATATGTTTGTCTAACTTGCTTCGTTATGTTCGCATCTTCTTTTCGCTTGTGTATCAACATACACGACACTCAAGGAGATTCTCCATAGCCTCGCCTGATAAAAAATCAACTTCATTAGAACAGAATGGGTTGACTTCACCGTCAGACACTTAAATTATTAAGCTGCTGGTTTTAATTATTATCAAACAGTGGCTTTTCTTTTACATATGTCATACTTACTTAGTTTTGTTCAGCATTTTCCTTCCCTCATGTATCTATATACAAGTCGCTCAGGAAAAGCTTCCAAAACATCGTCTGAAAGCAAATTTCCCCTCTTAGAACTGTAATAGTTTCACAACGTTAAACAAACTAAAAATTAATCGTCGGTATTGGATTTTATTCAACCGGCGATTTTCTTTATATATTTGTCTAACTTGCTTCGTTATGTTCGTACCTCCTTTTCACTTGTGTATCCATATACACGACGTTCAAGGAGATACTCCATAGCCTCGCCTTGTAAAAAATCTACGCATTAAACTGTATTTATTTATTTCACCTAACAAAATAAGTTTTATATCAAAGCATACGGGCAAGTCTGCTTGGGATAATTTCTGAAAGATTATTATTATTACTAAATGCATTGGTCGCTTGGAGATATAGACCACTGTAATAATATGAATCTCTGGGAACAATCATGTCTGATGCTGTGTGTACAATGAAATAGGGTTGTTATATAATAAATGTGAAAATATGTCTGGGAGTGATGCTATGAATACTGTAAATATAAGGATTGCAGGTAAAGACTATCATATAGTCGGTACTGAGCAGGAAGAGTATATCCAGAAGATCGGTCATTATGTTGATAAAAAGATGACCAACATGATTGAGGCGGGTGAAAACAACCTCAGTACAGTCATGGCTTCTGTTTTGACGTCTGTAAATATTGCAGATGATTATTTTAAAGAGCGTGATAAAGCAAATCTTCAAAAAAACAAAATGAATGAAATGGAGAAAAAGCTTCGTGAAGCACAGAATAAAATAAACACATTGGAACAAAAAAACGTGAAACTCCAGGATCAAAATTCCGAGTTTAAAATAAAACTTGTAGAGAAAGAAACGGAACTTAAGCAATTTAAAAATCCGTACAGATGATTTAGTAACCGTTGCACAGGCGGTTTTCTTTTTAAGAATATTTTGCAAAGCTATAAGAGTTTGATATTGGAGATACTAATCGGAGGCGAATTTGAGAGAAAAAGTTAAGATTTACATAGAAAAATGCAGAGAAACAGCTATTATTCCAGAATATGCTAACGTTGACGATGCAGGGATGGATATATGCGCTGCTGAAGATATGGTTATTAATCCCGGTGAGACAGCTATTGTTCCTACAGGGTTAAAAGTCGCTATTCCTGAGGGCTTTGAATTGCAGGTGCGACCAAGAAGCGGTATATCATTAAGGACTAAGTTGCGCCTTTCAAACTCTCCGGGAACAATTGACAGTGGGTACAGAAACGAAGTTGGGATCATTATGTCCAATGTATCCAATCCTGAAACTGCTCTTAAATTAAGAACACTTGAAAAAGATAATGGCGGCCACGGAACATATAAAATTAAAAAAGGAGACCGTATAGCCCAGTTTGTTCTTGCAAGAGTTCCACTTATAGAATTTGAAGAAACAGATAACGTTAAAAATATTGGTAGTGACAGGGGGGGCGGATTCGGGTCCACCGGACATAAGTGATGCCAGTCGAATATAAAAGCATTAAAAAAAGAACAACAGTTGAATTATCGGAAAAGAAATCCCGGTTTATTGCCGATGCCGGAATAGTCCATAATGAAGACGAGGCAAGGGCTTTTATTGATGATATAAAAAAATGCTACAAAGAAGCATCACATCATACCTACGCATATGTTATAGGTGAAAACGTACCTGCTGCACGGTATTCTGATGATGGTGAACCTCATGGAACAGCCGGGCTTCCGATTTTGGGAGTTATTCAGGGTAATGGCCTGACAAATATAATAATTGTTGTAACACGTTACTTTGGAGGGACAAAACTTGGCACAGGTGGATTGGTCAGAGCTTACTCAAAAAGTGCATCTAACTGTTTAGCCACAGCGGGAGTTGTAAGACACATTCCGGGATATATCATGAAAATATCTACTGATTATCATAATCTTGGTAAAATAAAAAATTATCTAGAAAAACATAGCTACCACATCATTGATGAAGAATATGCAAGTCATGTTATAATAATGACGCTGGTTCCCAAAGAGGATTCAGAAGAATTAATAACTAAATTAACAAACTTAACAAATGCCACGGCTGAAATTAAAAAAGCCGGGGAAAGATATATTGAAGCGGAGGGATAAACATGTCAGGTCATTCAAAATGGGCCAATATTAAACATAAAAAAGAAAGAAGCGATGTCAAAAGAGGGAAGATATTCACTAAAATAGGAAGAGAAATATATGTTGCTGTAAAACATGGGGGAGCTGATCCGGACGCAAATTCAAAACTAAGGGATGTTATTGCAAAAGCCAAAGCGGCTAACATGCCTAACGATACAATAGCCAGAAGCATTAAAAAGGCCAACGGAGCTGCTTCCGGGGAAAGCTATGATGAAATGATATATGAAGGTTATGGGCCTTCAGGTGTTGCGGTTATCGTAGAGTCAATGACAGATAATAAGAACAGAACAGCAGCGGATGTTCGACATATTTTTGATAAATTCGGCGGAAATCTAGGAACGTCGGGTTGCGTATCATATATGTTTGATAAAAAGGGTGTCATCATTATAGAAAAAAAAGATGGACTGGATGAAGATACTGTTATGATGGCGGCTTTGGAAGCGGGCGCTGATGATGTTGTTACTGAAGAAGAATATTTCGAGATTATAACTGAAGTTAATGAATTTTCAAGCGTGCGTGAAGAACTGGAAAAATCCGGATATGAATTCCTCGAAGCGCAGCTGCAGATGATTCCGCAGACTATGATTAAGCTTGATGATAAACGTTCATTATCCATGGAGAAATTGATCGACACGCTTGAAGATAATGATGATGTTCAAAATATTTATCACAACTGGGAGAGCTAATAAATGAAGACAACTACAGATATAATTGTAAGATACGCTGAAACAGACCAAATGGGCATAGTTCATCATTCTGTTTATGCTATTTGGTTTGAAGCCGCAAGGACAGAATTTGGTAAAGAAATAGGAATACCATATGGAGAGTGTGAACGCCGTGGTGTGATGCTTCCGCTTATCGGACTGGAGTGTAACTTCAAAAAGCCAGCTTACTATGGAGATATCGTATTAATAGTAGCATCAGTAGAAAAAATGACACCTGTAAGATTAAAAGTAAAATATGAAGTGCTTAATAAAGCAACAGGAGATCTATTGGCAACTGGAAACACAACACATGTCTGGACTAATAAAGAGCGTCATCCGGTAAACCTAAAAAAGACACATCCTGAAATATTTAAAATTTATGAAGAGTCAATGGAATAAAAAATGAAAATTGTCCCTAGGGACAATTTTCATTTTTACGCGACTATTTGTGGAAATTATTTAATTTTTTCCCTTAGTGCTAAGGAAATATTTTCCAATCCTTCAAAATTTAGCGATTTGTCCCTAGGGTTAATTTTCATTTTCTTGTAGATTTGTCCCTAGGGACAAATCGCTAAATTTATTGTATAATAGCAGGAGAACATATGTTTGGGGTTTTGCATGAGTAAAAAGAAAATCAGGGCAGCTGTTAGGGATATTGTAAGTTTTAGCATTAATAAGGGGCATATTGAAAAGGGACGTTCTTCTGTTATGTCAGAATCTGCATGGGAAGGTACTGCTCTTCATAATGAATTCCAAAGCGAGATGAAAGAAAAGTATGGTGATGAGCTTTTTAGCAGGGAAGTATTTTTAAAAGATGAAATAGAAAATGATAATATTGTGCTTACAGTTTCAGGAAGAATTGACGGGTTACTGACAGGAGAGGATTCTGTGTGCATTTATGAAGTAAAAACTACAGGAAAAAATATTGATAGCATCGGAATGGATGAGTTTCCTGAACATTGGGGTCAGGCAATATGCTATGGTTATATCTATTCAAAAAATGAAAATCATTCATCAGTTCAAATTCGACTAGTTTATATAAATCGTGAAACTAAAGAAAAGCGCGAGTTTGGCAGATATTATGAAGTAGCGGAACTTCTTAAAATATATTCCCAATACATTGATAATTATATAAATTGGATGACTCAGATAAGAAAATGGGAAAAGGTTCGTGATATGAGCATTAGGAATTTGTCATTTCCATTTTCAAATTATCGCCTGGGCCAGAGGGAAATGGCTGAAAAGGCATATATCTCAATTAGAGATAAAACTCGGCTGTTTACCCAAGCGCCAACCGGCATTGGTAAAACTATGGCAGCAATGTTCCCAGCAGTGAAAGCTCTTGGAGAGGGCCTTATTGATCGTATTTTTTATCTTACGGCAAAAACTGTCACAGCGGGAATTGCAGTTGAAAATTATAAAAGGCTGAGTAATGCAGGATTGAATCTAAGAGCAGTGGTTTTAACGGCAAAAGATAAAGTGTGCCCACTTGAAAAAAGAAACTGTGATCCCGAGTTCTGTGAGAGAGCTCGCAATTATTATGCAAGAGCGCCAAAGGCTTTAAAAGAAATTTTAACAAATCAATTTCTGGATAGAATAACAATTCGAAAATATGCGGATCTTCATAATATTTGCCCATTTGAACTTGCACTCGATGCTTCCCTGTATTGTGATTTGATAATTGGAGACTATAATTATCTTTTTGATCCCAGAGTAAGATTGATGAGGTTTTTTGACGAAGTAAAAGACCGATACTGCTTCCTTATTGATGAAGCCCACAACCTTGTTGACAGGGGCCGGGATATGTTTTCATGCGAAATTGAAAAAAGAAGCATAATGGATGTTAAAAGAAATACAGATCCAAAATGGGATGACCTAAAAAAACGCCTTGAAAAAATCAACAAAGAACTTCTAGAGATAAAAAAAGACAGATTTGAAGACAAAAAAGGCTCAGCATATGACAGCTCAAAAGAAATACCAGGTAAACTGGTAACCGCCTGCAAACACTGTGCAGCTGTAATGGACGGGTATATGGAGCATGAAATGAATGAAGAATATAATACAATGTTCATGGATTTATACTTTAATCTGTTGTTTTTCTGTAAAGTATCCGAGATGTATGACAGTAGATATTCTACGTTTTTTATGCTAAGTAGCAGCAATCTTAAAGTAAAACTCATGTGCCTTGATCCATCGTATTTGCTTGGTAAAGCGATGGATAAAGGACGAAGTTCAATTTTGTTTAGTGCGACTCTTGAACCTGCGCCATACTATAAAGGCATTTTAGGGGGAAGAGAAGAAGACAGGAGCATATCGCTTCCTTCGCCTTTTCCAGATGAAAACTTGAAAGTTGCTGTTGAGGGAAGAATAAGTACAAAGTACAAAGACAGGGATTTGTCATATGATGATATAGCATATGTCCTTCGGGATTCATTTAAAACTAAAACAGGTAATTACATTGCTTTTTTTCCGTCTTATAAATATATGAGAGATGTACTAAATACATTTGAACAAATATGTGGTGATATGGAAGTTCTGGTTCAGGAGTCCGGTATGGATGAATTAGAACGGGAATTATTTTTAAAGCGGTTTAATAATCATGGGAAAAAAACATTAGCAGCATTTGCTGTTATGGGTGGGATTTTTGGTGAAGGTATAGATTTGGCTGGTGAAAAACTTTCGGGGGTTGCAATAATTGGAACAGGTCTGCCTACTGTCTGCCCTGAAAGAGAAATGATCAGAAGCTATTACGATGAAATTAATGGTAGAGGTTTTGACTATGCATATACATATCCGGGGCTTAATCGAGTACTGCAGGCTGCAGGTAGGGTAATAAGAAGCGAAACAGACAGGGGTTTTGTGGTTCTTATTGACAGCCGTTTTACAGGGCGAAGGTATAAATCGCTTTATCCATATTGGTGGTCACCAAGATACTTCACAGGCGATGACTGGGCGGTGTCTAATTATATTTCTTCACTATAATGCTGTGATTATTTATGATGCGCCGAACCGTATTTTAATCAAAAAATACGAGAAATGATTTTGTTAAGAGGTATAAAAAGCATATATCTACAGCTAATTTAGAGTATCCTTTAACTGATATCAATGAGTTTGCGAATCCGCACTTAAGTGAAGTGAGACTGTTCAACTCAAAATTTGAGAGAAGCGGTATGAAAAGAGAGCTTATCCACGTACTTCTCAACTTACCACACTAGATGCAGTAAATCTCAACACTAATAAGGAGATAGAAACAAGTGAAATTATCATTGATAAGTTAAATTATCTATAAGAGCAGGAGAATTATGGAACATAGTAACATTGATTATATTCATTCAAGTATGCAAATAAAAAGCAACTAGATATTCAGTCAGAGAACACACGTTTGCCCAAAGCTAATTTGTGCCGAATTACAATTAATATTCCAGACTACGCAACAACATCTAACACGCATCTAACACACATCTAACACGGTCGTTGCAAAGAGTGTTAGATGTGTGTTAGAATCATTTTGCGGAGGTGCGTTATGTTCCTAGAAAGTGAAATGTTAGAGCTGAAAAGAGAAATAACGGAAGACCTAAAAAAAGAGATCATCGCTTTTGTAAACGCTGATGGAGGTTCAATCCTTATAGGGGTTGAAGACAATGGAAGCATTGTTGGAATTGAGGATACAGATAACGAAATGAATAGAATCACGAACATGATAAGAGATTCAATTAAACCAGATATAACAATGTTTGTAAAAACTAAGACTGAACTATATGAAGGCAAGAAAATAATACGGATTGAGATCCAAAGAGGAGAGAGAAAACCGTATTATTTAGCATCTAAGGGAATGAAACCAACAGGAGTGTATATCAGACAAGGTCATTCAGTTGCCCCTGTATCTGAAGAACAGATCAGAAAAATGATTCGAGAAGCAGATGGTATTAGTTATGAACAATTACGGTCTTTGAATCAGGATCTGACATTTAATTTTTGCAAAGAAGAATTTAAGAAACAAAATATGGTGTTTGAAGAGATGCAGATGAAAACCCTTGGCATACTCAGATATGATGACAACATGTATTCAAATGTCGGGGGACTGTTATCAGATCAAGCAACGCATACCATAAAAGCGGCAGTCTTTCAAGGTGAGTCAAAGGCTGTGTTCAGGGACAGAAAGGAATTCACAGGTTCAATCCTTAAACAATTGGATGATGCCTTCTTATATATTGATATGTTTAATAGGACACATGCGGAAATAAAAGGTCTTTATAGAAAAGACAAGAGAGATTACCCAGAAGTTGCAATAAGGGAAACTTTACTCAATGCAATTATTCACAGAGAATATGGATTGAGTGGCAGTACGTTAATCAGCATATTTGATGACAGAATTGAATTCGTAAGTCTTGGTGGATTGGTATCGGGTATCTCGGTAGAAGATTTAACCTTTGGGATATCCCTTACGAGGAATGAAAAAATCGCTAATATTTTTTATAGACTTGAACTTGTGGAAGCATATGGGACGGGCATCGGCAAGATAAATGAAAGCTATGACACAGAAAAGCGAAAGCCACTGATTGAAGTATCAGACAATGTTTTCAAAGTAACGTTGTTTAATCGTAATGCAGCTATTCATGATGATGAATTATCCCAGGATCAAAAAGCGGTCATGAGGCTTGTCAAGCAGAAGGGTAAGATTACAAGGAAGGATGTCGAAGCACTGCTCGGGATATCTCAAACGATGGCAGGCAGAATTTTAAAGCAACTTGTCGAAATTGGCCAACTGACAAAAAAGGGCAAAGCGTCCAATACAGTATATATTACTAACGTACATTAGCACTGCATAGAAAGGCCATCTTTTTTATTTAAAAGATGGCCTTTTTACTTGAGGCTTTAACCCTAGCTAACAGATTTTTTGATATTTATTCTGTGATATAATTTATATATGGAGCTTGTTTCAATTTCACAAATGCAAAGAGCAGATAAATATGCCATTGAGGTTCTGGAAATCCAGGGGAAAACACTCATGCAAAGGGCGGCTTCTGCAATTTGTAAAGAGGTTATGGATAATGCGGCGGGAAAAAGCAACTTTTCAGTTGCAGTTTTCTGTGGCCCTGGAAATAATGGCGGCGATGGATGGGCAGTAGCGTCAATTTTGTATAAAGAGAATATAGATGTTTCTATTTTTACAGGGTGCAGTCTCGAAAAATTAAAAGGCGATGCGGCTTTTTATGCAAATCAAGCCATTGAGAATGGTATTAATATAAAACAACAGGAAATACCAGAGGATTTGCATGATTATGACATGGTTATTGATGCTATGTTTGGTATTGGTTTGAAGCGAGAAATCAGTGGGATTTATAAAGAGTATATTTTACTAATAAACAATAAAGCACGATTTGTTATTTCTGCAGATGTTCCCTCAGGGCTTTATTCGGATGAGGGAATACCTCATAATTTTGCAGTGAAAGCAGATTGTACAGTTACTTTCGGGAAAATTAAAGCTTTGTTAGTCAGCCAACCGGGATGCACATATGCAGGAAAAATAATTATTGACGATATAGGTATTCCTGACGAGGCATATAGTAAAGATAATATTGAATATATTGCAGTGGATTCTGCATTTGTACGTGAGATTATTAGCCCAAGAGAAAAAATAAGTTCAAAAGGTAATTATGGGAGAGTTCTGCTTGTAACTGGAAGCCCAGGAATGACCGGCGCAACTGGTCTGTGTGCAGAGTCTTGTTTAAGAAGTGGCACGGGTTTGGTTTACTGTGCAGTTCCTAAAAACAAAGTATTTGAGTATGATTCTCTGGTCAGGGAAGCTATATCAATCCCTGTAGAGAATGGAGGACTGGATTATGTTTCTTCCGTATCCAAAAATGATATTATAAGGGCGGCTAATAGTAAAACAGCGTTAGTTATAGGTCCGGGGTTGTCAAATAAAGCTGAATCACATTTAATACTTTCAGATTTATTCGATAATACTGAACTACCGATTATAGTGGATGCTCAGACTATTAATGATTTATCTGAAAATATGCATATACTCAAAAAAGCTAAAACCAATACCATATTCACACCACATCCGGGTGAGATGGCCAGACTTTTGGCAAAATCAATTGAAAGTATTCAAAATAGCAGACTTTCATCGGCAGTTGAGTTTGCAAGAGAGTATGGTGTAATAGTATTATTAAAAGGACACAGGACAGTAGTAACAGATGGAATCCATGTTTATATAAATACTACAGGTAATCCGGGTATGGCTACTGCCGGAAGCGGAGATGTACTGTGTGGAGTTATTGCATCCTGTACAGCTATTACCGACGATAAAGCTAAGGCAGCTGCTGTAGCTGCATATATTCATGGTGCTGCAGGAGATAGAGCTACAGTAAGATTCGGAGAATACAGTATGAAATCAGGGGATATAATAACAGAAATCCCATGGGTAATGAAAAATATAACAGGAGTTTGATATGAATAAAATGCCTAGCAGGGCATGGGTTGAGATAAATCTTGACTGCATTGTAAATAATCTAAAAGAAATAAAGAATCACTTAGGCCCTGACGTTAAAATAAATGGGGTTATTAAGGCTGATGGTTATGGACATGGTGCGGTTATGACCGCAAAAGTGCTGAGTGCAAATGGCATAGATATGCTTTCTGTTGCCACACTTGATGAAGCAATTCAACTAAGAAAAGAGAAAATAACAACACCTATACTAGTATTGGGTTACACAGATGTAGACCGTATAAAGGAAATAGTTAAAAATGATATTATAGTATCAGTTTTTGATATTGATATTGCTCGCAAACTATCAGATGAAGCAAGGGCTAAAGCTAAAAAAATAAATGTACACATTAAAATAGATACGGGTATGAATCGAATAGGTTTCCACTTTACAGATGAAGAGCCATTGCTAGAAACATATAGTATGGAGGGATTGAATATATGCGGAACTTTCACACATTTTTCTACGGCTGATGAAAGTGACACCGTATATACAGAAATCCAATATTCGCGGTTTTTGAAAATTCTGGATAAGATAAAAAGAAAAGGATTTAACCCCGGTATATGTCATGTAAATAACAGCGGGGGAACTCTTATGCACACAGATAAAGCAATGAATATGGTAAGAACAGGGCTGCTTTTATATGGGCTTTATCCATCGGGTGATTCCAAAAATGCGGTTAATTTAAATCTAGAAACTGCTATGACCTTCAAAGCCAAGATTATTAAGGTAAAAACTATACCAGCCGAAATGCCGGTCAGTTATGGAAATAAGTATATTACTGCCGGTGATACAAAAGTAGCAACAATTGCCTGTGGATACGCAGATGGATATTCAAGAATTCTTTCAGGCAAGGCGCAGATGATAATAAGTGGTAAAAAAGTTCCGGTTATCGGAAACATATGCATGGATATGTGTATGGCTGACGTATCGACTGTTATAGGCTCGGTAGAAGCCGGCGACGAAGCAATCCTATTTGATGGCGAAATAACAGCAGGAGATATTGCAACATTAAACGGCACCATTAACTATGAAATTGTATGCCGGATTGGTATGAGAATACCCAGAGTTTACTTAAAAAATGGAGAAATAACTAAGGTAAGTAATTATTTGCTTCCGGTATAGTCATTGACCACCCTAGGGCTGGAATATATAATAAAAACAAGATTACAGAAAACAAAAAATATTTATATACAATAACACAGGATAAATAACCGGGAGGAACAAAAGATGAAATCAAAAACTAATACAGTATTGACTGTAATATTTGCAATTGTGATTCTGATGTCGGGATTCATTAGAAGTGCGGCCGGAGCCGACATCGTTTTGGCAAGTGTAGATTATGTAGATGCTAAGTTCAATGAATTAAATCTCAGAATCAGCCAAATATCAACCGGAGGAACTTCTACAGGGGTGGCTGTAGACAGCAATACGCTAAGCAGAATCAATAACCTTGAGGTGCAGACAGGCGCCCTTCAAAATGATGTAGATGACTCGAACAAGAGAGTGGACTTCATGGATACAACGGTGAGGAATCTTTCTGATGGTACAGTATGGCAGGTTGTTAAGGTTGATCCAGGAATACGGGTTCTTGCTTCGGATACCGGAGAAATAGTACTAAGAAGCGGTACTGCCAGGGTAATAGGTAATGAATATAATGAAGGCATATCAGACTTAACCTCGGGAATTGAGTTGAAGAATGGCGAATTATTAGTAAAAGACCACCACATGCTGATTCCAAGAGGAGACGGCAGGGGCATTATTACAGAAACCGTATGCTATATTATATATAAAGGGCTGTATTACATGCAGTAGAAACCTGTCTAAGAACAGCAGGTTGGGGAATTAATGAAATTTAGGTTTAATATGCCGGTCAATTTAAAGTTTGGAACCGGTGTCATAAAAGAAAATAGCGAAGATTTTAAGCTTGGTAAAAAGGCTTTTTTGGTAACAGGAAAAAGCAGTGCACGTTTAAGTGGAGCGCTTAATGACATTTTGGATGTTTTGAAAACACAAGATATCAGTTATGAAATTTATGATAAAGTTGAAAATAATCCAAGTTTGGAAAATGTGACAGAAGGTACAGCACTTTGCAAAAAAAGCGGAGCTGATTTTATTATTGCTGTGGGCGGAGGCTCTCCGCTTGACGCCGCAAAAGGAATTGCAGCTTTAAGCATAAATGATATTGAAGCAATAGAATTACTAAATAATAAATTTGAAAATCCATTTTTACCGATAATAGCTGTTCCTACCACTTCCGGAACAGGCAGCGAGGTAACGCCGTATTCGGTTTTGACAATTCCTTCTATGAAAACAAAAAGAAGTTTTATGAGTCAGTGGAGCTATCCAAAAGTAGCATTTGCAGATCCTGCATATACTTATAGTCTGCCATATAACATAACAGTAGATACAGCGTTTGATGCGTTTTCACATTTACTGGAAAGTTTTTGTTCATCGCGCAGTAATCAGATAAACGATGCTATTGCCATTGAAGGAATACAGGCTTTTGCAGAATGCATGCAAAATATTACTGATAACAATATTACCAATACAGTAAGAGAAAAATTAATGTATGCATCATGTCTTGGTGGAATCGCCATCAGTCATACAGGTACCACATTAATTCATGCCATGGGATATTCACTTACTTATTTTAAAGGTCTTAGTCACGGACGTGCTAATGCCATGCTTATGGCAGAATATTTAAATTTTAATAGCAAATATATACCGGACAAAATACATATAGTGATGGAAATTCTTGGGTTCAAAAATTATATGGAAGTTGATAATTATTTTTCTCTGGGAATTGACTCAAAACCAGTGCTAAGCGATGAAGAGTGTAGGAATTTTGCAGTACTTGCCAATGGGCAGGGAAGTGTAAAGTTGAATCCACGGGATGTGCAAGAAGATGATATATATAATTTATATAAACATATATTCGGAGGTGCCAAATGAAAGGTAACGCAAGAATACTAGTGATAAATAACCTTAAGGAAGCTGCAGAACACATAACTGAGATAGGTGCCGAAGAGGGAAAAGTTGACTGGCTTGCCAGTAAATCTGATTTTCTTACAATAAAATTTGATAATGTAAATGCTACAGACGCAATAATTATGAAAAATGATACACTGGAGATGGGTGGAAATGCGGTATATAACAAAGGTATTTATGACAGAAGTGTAAAAGATAGCGATGTAATTATTGCAGGTTCCAGAAGTTCAATGGAAAGAATTTCAGCGCGTCTTAAGCTAAGGACAAAGAATACCAGGGAGATTGCTGATGCTTTGGACTTTCTTTTAAGAGTAGACAATATGGGTCGATCAAGTATACTGTGTAGAGACAAAAGAATCCCTATCGGTAGAAAAACTGTAATTATGGGTGTTCTTGATATACTTCCTGACAGTGACGAGGGTGAAGTTTATTCGCGTGCTGAAAGAATCATAGCAGATGGAGCAGATATTCTGGACATAACATGTGCGCCTTCTCCTGAAGAAGAATATTCAATATCATGTTCATCAGGTGTTATTGAAAGAATAAGACAGAGCTATGACATTCCAATTTGTACAGATGTTTCAAGAGCAGATGCTGCAGAGAAAATGCTGTCTGCCGGAGCAGATATTATAAATGATATTTGGGCGCTTCGAAAAGATCCTGACCTAGCAAAAGTTATTGCATCCTATAAAGCAGGAATTATACTTATGCATAACACAACCCATAAAATGCATGGAGATATATTGGGTAAAATCATGTCAACACTGAGAAAAAGCATAACTGTATGTCAGGGAGCCGGTATAGGAATTAACCGTATAGTAGCCGACCCCGGGCTTGGCTTTGGGAAGACAATGGATCAGAATCATGAGATAATTAGAAAACTACGTGAAATTAAATCTCTCGGGGTACCGGTCATGGTTGGACCATCAGGTAAAAGCCTATATTCCGGTGTTGTTAATAGAGGAACTGAAGAGAGCCTTGAAACAATTGCATCAGTTGCGTCTGTTTCAATAATAAACGGAACAGATATTATCAGAGTGCATGATGTAAAACAAATGAAAAACGCAGCAAAAATAACCGATGCGATTTTAAACAAATAACCGGAGATTGAAATGATAGCTTATTTTTACATTAATAGAAACGATGCCGAAGAAGCCGCTGATTGCGGACTTAAGCTTTCCATATACGGAAGTGCAGTTTTAGCTGAAAAAGAACATCCTATCAGGGCAATAAGAGCCTTGATTTCACCCAAGGATGAAATGAGTCATTATAATGATGAAAACATGGCTTGTCTAAAACTGGATATTCCTAAGGGTAAACTTTTGGTCGCAGAGGAAACTTATCTTGATACAGGTAACAGGGAATGGTTCAATGAATCAGTGGTACATGCTGAAAATTATATATTCGGAACATATAGAAAACCCTGTTATTTAATTACTTTCACCGTAAGCAGTGAGTATATAGGAATACTGGATAAGTCCCGTGATGTGCCGGTTCTATATGATGATTCTGAAGAACTATATATATATAAAATGAAGGCTGAGTTTGAGGACAAAGATGAAAATTTCTACGATAAAGCACTTTATGGATATCTAGGTGTGCTTCAGCGCAACTGGAAAGCTTCAATTGAATGGCAGTCAGATGACTTCACTATTTTTGGCGCAGATGGTAAAAAGTATATAATCAGGAATCCGGTAAATGAAAAGTAAAATACTAAATATTCTATATGAAAATATAAATTTGCCTGTTTCCGGCCCAAATCTCAGCCGCAGACTTGATGTTTCCAGAACCGCAGTTTGGAAGCGCATAAAAGCTTTGGTAGAAGAGGGTTATAATATAAAAAGTGCAGTTGGCAAGGGATATATACTAACTGAATCAGATGTGCTTAATGAATATGAGCTTATCAAACAGCTGGGTTCTTTAATACCTTTTCTCTTTAAAAAATCAATCGGGTCCACTAATACTCTTGCAAAAGAGACTGCAAGGAAAACCAACAATGAATTTATGCTGGTAACCGCAGAAAATCAGGAAGCAGGGCGAGGCAGGCTGGGACGTTCTTTTGAATCTGATAATAATAAGGGAATATGGTGTTCATTCATATTAAAGCCCGGGATGACACCTGAGAGTGCTCTTATTATAACAATTGCATCTGCTACTGCAGTGTGTAAGACTCTTGAAGATGCATGTGGTTTAAAGACAGGAATAAAATGGCCTAATGACATAATAGTAGATAATAAAAAAATATGTGGCATTCTTTCTGAGATGAGCTGTGAAACCGGTGCTATTGAATTTATTGTTGTAGGTATTGGCATTAATATGTCTCAGAAGGTTGAAGATTTTTCAAAAGAGGTATCAAAAATTGCTACTTCTGTATTAAACGAAACGGGTCACAGATACTCCCGTGCAGAAATCATATCATCATTGTGTTATAATATGCAGGAGATATATGGCTTGGTTAAGACAGGTGAAGTTGAAGAAATATTAAAAAGATGGAAAAAATACACCGTTACTGACGGCAAGAAAATAAGAATTATAAAGAATAGTGATGAAATAATTGCTCAAGCAGAAGGCATAGATGAGAAGGGCAGATTGGTCACAAGCGACGAAAGTGGAAATATGACCACTTATAATTCAGGAGAGATATCTGTAAGGGGTATCATGGAACACAGTTGAAAGGGGCTGAAATGGAGCAAGAAAACAACAAGGCTTATCAGAAAAACACAAATAACAACAGCGGGAATAGTAAAAACACAAATAGTAATAGTGGAACCAATAAAAACACAAATAGTAATAGTGGAACCAATAAAAACAATAATTATAACAAATATAAAAAAAGCACCAGTGGTGGACCTAAGAGCACAAATAATAATGCTAATTACAAAAAAACAGGTCAAAGCACAGTTCCTAAAAAAGCCGAAGATAATAAAAATGGTAAAAGCGAAAATAACAAGAACACCAAGAATTACTATAAAAACACTAATTATAGGAAAAAGAATTTTAATCCAAAACGTAACAAATATACCAGGAATACGGCTATCGAGACAATAGATGATATTAAAAGAGATATTCGCAGAATTGAAAAAGAAATCCGTCTCGAGATTGAAGAAATCAAAAGCCTGAAAGTGTAGGGATACTATGCTTCTTGCCATTGACGTAGGAAATACAAATATCGTAGCAGGTCTCTATGAAGATAAAAAGCTTCGTAATGTCTGGCGTCTTGCCACTAATAAAGAGAGAACAAGCGATGAATTCGGAGTGTTCTTTTTGTCGATGTTCCAGAATGAAGGGCTAACAACTACACAGGTTAATGATGTTATAATTGCCAGTGTTGCTCCGAACGTGATGTATTCACTAAGACATGCTGTTAGAAAATTTTTCAATACAAAACCAATATTGGTTGAACCAGGTATAAAAACCGGGCTTAATATAAAAATTGATAATCCAAGAGAACTTGGTGCTGACCTTATAGTTGGAGCGGTAGCTGCCTTTAATACTTATAATGCACCGGTTATCATTGTAGATTTTGGAACTGCAACCAAATTAAGTGCTGTAAATAGCCGTGGGGAATTCCTTGGAGTGGTAATTTGTCCGGGTATACAGGTTTCGGCAGATGCCCTTACACAAAAAGCAGCAAAACTGCCTAGAATACAGATAGCCAAACCTAAGCAGGTTTTGGGAACAAATACAGTTGACAGTATGCAGTCCGGTATTGTATATGGAAACGTGGGAAAAATAGATTATCTTGTAAAAAAGATCAAGGATGAAATGGCTGAAGGCGGAGATGATAGAAGCAAGATTAAAGTTATTGCAACCGGTGGTCTGGCACGTCTTATTACAGAAGAATCTGTGGAAATAAATGAAGTAAATGGACTACTCACACTCGAAGGGCTCAGATTGATATATGAGAAAAACAAACCAGAGTGAACCCATCAATTATTTTTTAAATAGTAATATAAAAAAACATCCTGTAAGTTTTCATATGCCCGGACATAAGTACGGGAGATATAATAATAGGTTAAAAAAGATTTATACCGATTATTATGATATAACTGAAATCCCCGGGGCTGATAACATTAAAAATCCCAAGGGAATAATAAATGATTCAATTAAAAGAATTTCTGATATTTACGGGTCAAAATATGCTTATTATTTAACTAATGGTACAACTTCCGGGATTCACGCAATTCTGCGTTATGCATCTTTGGTTGGGAAAAAAGTATTATTATCTAGAGATTGCCATATCAGTGCTGTAAATGGGGCGATCTTATTTGGTGTTAAAACAGTTTTTATACCAACTGAAAATAAAAATGGTCTACCCATGCCTGTTACAGCTGATGCTGTCAGTAAAACACTGAATGCAAACCCAGATGCCTGTGGGGTGTTGGTGACATCCCCGAATTATTATGGTAAAACAGCAAACCTTTTTGAAATATCACAAACTGTACATGCTAAGAACATGTTTCTTGCAGTTGATGAGGCACATGGAGCGCATTTCCAATTTGCCGGACTAGCCAATCTAAGTGGAATAAACAACGGGGCAGACATCGTATGTCACAGTCTTCATAAAACCCTTCCTGTTTATAATCAAGGGGCTATACTGCATATTTGTTCTGATAGAGTTAATCCAAAAACCATTATGGATATAGTAAATATGCTGGGAACAACAAGTCCTTCGTACCCATTGCTTGCATCAATGGAGAGAGCTGTTGGATATCTGAATGAAAAGGGAACTAAATTATATAAAAAGCTAGCCAAGAATATAAATTACTTAAAAAAGTCGATCTCAGATAAAGCTGAAGTGATAGAGACAGATGATTTTACCAGACTTGTAATCAGAAGCGGAATAAATGGGTTTACTGCGGCCAATATGCTTCATGAAACACATAACATTGATGTCGAGGCTGCAGATTTTGAATCAGTAATTTGTATTACAACACCTTCTAATAAAAAGAGTGATTTTAAAAAACTTGCGAAAGCTCTTTATGTCATAAAAAAGAAGGATGATAATGTTTTTGTTCCAATGTTTCCGGAAGTTCCGAAAATTGCCAAGGAACTGTCTGAAGCTTACTTAATGAAACATAAAAGCATTCCCCTTGATATGGCTGAGGGATGCATTTGTGGTACAATAATAGTATCTTATCCACCCGGGACATCTTTGCTTTGTCCGGGAGAAATTATAGATGGATATGCAGTAAAATATATAAAGAAGGTAATAAATACGGGTGGGACAGTTTTGGGAGTTGAAGACAATAAAATACCCGTATTAGAGTGAACATGAAAAACGGATTATTTATATCAATAGAGGGACTTGACGGGTCTGGAAAGACCACTCAAATTCAGGGCATTAAAACGTATTTTGAAAATAGAGATATCCAGCCTGTATTGCTGAGAGAACCTGGTGGAACAAAGATTGGTGAAAAAATCAGACATATTCTGCTTGATGCTAAAAACATTGAAATGGACAGCGTATCTGAGATGTTGCTGTATGCTGCATCAAGGGCCCAGAATGTTGCTGAGAATATTCTCCCGGCACTTGATGAAGGTAAAGTGGTTATCTGCGACAGATTTATCGATTCCAGTATTGTGTATCAGGGATATGGAAGAGAACTTGATGTAGATGAAGTCTTAAATGTAAATTTGGCTGCGGTTAGACACAGACTTCCCGATATTACATTTTTTCTTGATAAAAACCCTGAAGATTCTCTAAAAAGAAGAAAAGAAGCAACACAGGCGGACAGATTGGAAAATGAGGAAATGGAGTTTCATATCAGGGTATATAAAGGATATATGGAACTTTGCAGGAAATACCCTGAAAGAATAATAAAGCTGGATGCTGAAAATAGTATCGAGGCAATCAATAAAAAAATAGTTGCGACATTGGACAGCATACTTGAAAGGAAGTAATCTTATGAAACTGGTTTTTGCAATTGTACATGACGAAGATGAAACTGAAGTCATGAGAACCTTGAATGAAGAAGGTTTTAGCGTAACAAAACTATCATCTACAGGAGGTTTTCTACGGGCAGGAAATACCACATTAATAGTTGGTGTTCCTAAGGAAAAAGTTGAAAAGGTAATTGATATCATAAAAACGAAATCTAAAAGCCGCAAAAAACTTGTGAATTCATCAATAACACCAGCAATTAACAGCGCCATCGCGCCGGGATATCCGATTGAGGTTACCGTTGGAGGGGCAACAATCTTCGTAATGGATGTAGAAAAATACGAAAAGGCATAACATGATAATGTTTCGGGATATTCCCGGCAGAAGCAATCTGAAAAACAAACTCGTTACGGAAATCGAGGAAGGAAAACCGGGACACGCGTATATATTTGAAGGGCCTAAAGGATGCGGGAAAAAGAATTTTGCTGTTGCTTTTGCATATATGATTCTTTGCACTTCGCAAAGTGAAGCAAAGCCATGTGGTAAATGCAGACATTGTAAATCTGTAAATGCCGGAGGAAACGGCGAGTTATATTTAATTGAAGAAGAAAAAAACAGCATTTCTGTTGATAGTGTAAGGCAGTTGCAGGATAATATAAATCTGCTTCCTGTAAGCAGCAATAGTAAAGTATATATAATAGCTGACGGAGACAAGATGACCAGACAGGCACAGAATTGTCTTTTAAAAACCCTTGAAGAACCACCGAGCTATGCATACATATTAATAACAGCATCGAACAGTGATAGATTTATAGATACAATTAAATCGAGGGCTGTAACGGTTCAGGTGGGTATTAATTCAATGCCTGAGATAATAAATTATCTAAAAAGCAAATACAAAAATACAGATTCAGAGATAGCTGTAGCAGCGCAATGTGCAGCAGGATCTGTTGGAAGAGCAGAAGAAATTCTTGAATCCCGGGAATTTTCTAAAAATAGAGAGCTGGCAATTGACTTTATAAAGGACATACTGGAAAAACGATATAGCACAGCATATGACATAGTAGGAAAAATAAGTAAAAGCGATACAACTGTATTTTTTGCAGTAGCCTCAGGGATATTAAGAGACATGACAGTTTACAGAGCCGCCGGGGCAGGCAGGTTGATTAACATTGATAAAAAAGATATTATAGTAAAAGGCGCTAGTAGATATCCTGAAAATGTATTGGTGCGAATCGCATTTATAATGGAAAAAGCGGCAGGAAATATTGCCGGGAATGCATCGAAGAAACAGACGCTGGATGCGATGATAGTTATGATTACGGAGGAATTAGCCAAATGGTAAAAATTATTGGCGTTAGATTTAATAAAAGTGGAAAGACATATTATTTTTCGCCTGGAGAAATAGAAGTTCAAAAGGGTGATGGTGTTATTGTTGAAACAGCTCGTGGAGTTGAGTATGGTGTAGCAGTGCTTGGAGAGCGGGAAGTGTCCGAAGAGGATATTGTTGCTCCGCTTAAGGAAGTTCTTAGGTTGGCTACAGAAAAAGATATATCAAAAGTTGATGAAAATAAAAAAAAGGAAAAAGAAGCATTTGATGTTTGTGATGATCTTATCAACAAGCGTAGTATTAAAATGAAACTCATAAATGTAGAGTATACATTTGATAATAATAAAATCTTATTCTATTTTACAGCTGATGGCAGAATAGATTTCAGAGAACTGGTCAAAGACCTTGCGGGAATATTCAGAACCAGAATTGAACTCAGGCAGGTTGGTGTAAGAGATGAAGCTAAAATTATCGGCGGTATAGGCATATGTGGACGAGTACTTTGTTGTAATTCGTTTTTAGATGAATTCAGACCGGTTTCTATAAAAATGGCCAAGGATCAGAGTCTATCTCTTAATCCGGCAAAGATATCCGGTATATGCGGACGTCTCATGTGCTGCCTTAAATATGAACACGAAGCATATGAAGAACTTCTTAGGGCAACTCCAGGCACAGGTACTCTTGTTGAAACAGAAGATGGAAAAGGTGAAATTATCAATGTCAGTCTTCTTAAAGGAGTTGTGAGGGTTAGGCCGATTAAAGAGGGCGGAGACATTAAATCATATAATCTCGCAGATATCACTGTGTTGAAACGAAAAGGGAAAAAAAGCAGACCAAAACCGGAGGGAAATGACGCCGGAGATGTGAAAAAGCTTGAAGACTAGTGGCATTTGATTTGCACCCGGTAGAATAGTTTAAGGAGATAATCTTATGAACATATTGGGATTTGCAATCAACATGGAAAAAGAGGGTGAAGCATTCTATCTCAATCAGGCAAAAGAGAATGCAAACAATGGACTTTTTTCTGTATTTTCAATTTTAGCTGATGACGAAAAACAACATGCCAAAATTCTTACCGATTTTCTTAATAAAGAAAAGGCAAATCTGCCTGAAAGTGGATTATCAGTTAATTCCAGTATTTTCAAGGGTCAGATAAAAAGTGATATTAAGCAAACGCCTGCACAGCTGGATGCATATAGAGAGGCATTGAAAAAAGAACAAGAGAGCGTTGATTTATACAAAGACCTTCTTGATAAATCTGAAACAACTAATGATACGGATATATTCGATTATCTTATAAAGCAGGAAGAGTTACATTATACAATAATTGAAGACATCATATTTCATCTTGAAAAAGCCGAATCCTGGGTTGAATCAGCTGAGTTCGGAGTCAGAGAAGACTATTGAAAATAGGCGGCATGAAATATTATGATAGAAAAAGTTAATGATTATAATTTAGATCAACAAGAGGCCTTGAGGAATCTGATTACTAATGATTCTTTGATAATTAACCATGTTGTTATAAAGCCAGATCAATCATTTCCCGCACATATAACAGAACACGAAGTATATATTATTATTGCAGCCGGCCAAGTTTCAATACGTTTAAATGATCAACCGCAGCATACATATGACAGTGGGCAGATGGTTTCGCTTCCTAAAGGTGTTATGTCAGGTATCTCTAACCAATCAACAACCAAGACAGAGCTCTTTGTAGTTAAATCCATACAAAAAACTAAATAACCCCATTTATGAAAAATGGATTATACAGAAATTATACGGACCTAGGAGCAGAAACATGAAAAAAGTAATTTATAAGTTAATTGATAATAAAAAAATAACATTGTTTTTTGTATTACTTATAGTTGCTGCGGGAATTTTCGGTTACATAAAATCTCCGAAACAGGAATCACCGGATTTCTCCATTCCATATGCAATGGTAACAACTGTTTATCCAGGTGCTTCTCAGTCAGATGTGGATATGCAAGTTACTGTACCAATTCAAAAGAAACTAAGCGAAATAGAGGGATGTAAAACTTCGTCAGCTTATAGCACGAATAGTTTGTCCTTCATTACACTGGAACTGGACTTTTCAGCAGATAAAGATAAAGCCTTCAATGAACTGAAAGAGGCTATGAGAGATATTCAGGGAGAAATTCCCAAGGAGTGTCTAGAAATTAATGTGAATACACATATAACAGATACTGCTGGAATTTTAATAAGTTTTTCATCTAATGAACTGGGAAATGAGGCTATGGGGCTTTATACAGAAATATCTGGCAAAGCGCTTTTAGAAGTAGATGGAATAAGTAGTTATGAGGTTATTGGAAGCCTAAATACATCAATTGCTATAAATGTTAATTCAGAGGCCATGAAACAAACAGGGTTGTCACTTTCGGATATTTACGATTTAGTTGCAGCTGGAAACCTGGATATTCCGATTGGGAATATTAGTAATGATAATGGAAAAATATTTGTTAATTACAATGGTTCTTATGAAAGTATTACCGATATAGAGAATTTGGTAATTGGATATTCACAGGAACTTAACAGAGCTATGCATCTTGAAGATATTGCTGAAATATCACAGGAAGTATCAGCTTCCAATGCGTATTATAACCATAATGGACAGGATTCAGTAATTCTTGCTGCATATTTCGATGAAGGCATAAATATAGTTCCGCTTGAAGAAAAAATAAATGAGAAACTTGATGAACTGAACAATGAATTTCCAAAAGATCTTGAAATATCTATAATAATTTCACAACCCTCTGAAGTTAGTGACTCATTGCAGGATTTTGCGCGCAACCTTTTAATTGCTGTTGCACTGGTGATTCTTGTTATTTTATTAGGAATGGGTTTTAGAAATGCTCTTGTAGTATCAGTTTCACTTCCATTTTCAATACTTATATCTTTTGGTGTAATGTATCTGATTGGAATTAAAATTCATCAGGTTTCAATTGCGGCACTGATTCTGTGCCTTGGCATGCTTGTAGATAATTCTATCGTGGTAAGCGATTCAATACAGGGATATATAGACTTAGGGATAAAGAAAAGAAAGGCATGCATGTTGGGTGTAAAAGAAGTTTCTAGCCCGGTTTTTGCGTCAACAATAACAACAATTGCTGCTTTTATTCCTTTTTTATTATTAAATTCTATTGCGGGTGACTATATCAAAGCCCTTCCTCAAATAGTGTCTATTTCACTTGCGGCATCGTACCTTACAGCGATGATGATAATACCTGTTATGGGATTTATCCTTTTTAAGAAAAATGAGAATAGTAGCAAAAAGAAGAGAGGAAGAATATTTACAAAGCTGTTAAAATCAGGGATAAAGAAAAAATGGATAGTTGCAGTTGTTGTTGCTGTGCTTTTAGCAGGAAGTATTTTAATGGCGATGAATTTGGATATGGTGTTTTTCCCGGCTTCATCAAAAAACATTGTTTATGTTGATATCAGAAATAACTTGTCTGACGACTTTGATGGAACTAAGGAAATTGTTAATAAAATTGAAAAAATAATAGAAAAAGAAGAGGTAGTAACTGAGTATACATCATCTGCTGGAGGTGGATTGCCTCGCTTTAATCAAATAATGTATGTATATACAAAAAAACCCGACATTGGACAAATAATGTTAAGGATTGATCTTCAAGATAGTGATTACAAGACTAATGAAGATTATAAAATTGAATTGCAGAATAAAATCGAAGAAATGAACCTAGATGCCAAAATAACGGTAAAGGAACTTATGTATGCATTTCCTATGGATGAAGATTTTAAAATTCGACTGATTGGTAATAATCTTGAGGATTTAAAAGCATATGAACAACAAGTGTATGAATTTTTACAGAGCAAGGATGGAATTGTTAATATAAATAAAGGAAACACAGATTATATAAGTGAGTATAATCTTGATATATTGTCTGAAAAGGCAGCGAGATACGGGTTGGCTGTCCCAATTGTTCAAAATGAACTTAGCCTTGCCATTTTAGGCAGGGAAGCGGCTGTCATCAGAAATGGAGATAAAGAGATACCCGTGATAGTTACAGGAGATGTAGCAAAAGATAAAATTGGAGAGGTGCCTTTACGTGCTGCTTCCGGTGAATATATTAATGCATCAGAAATAATTGAACTAAAAGAAGAAATTACACTTTCAACAATTCCCCGCTACAATGGAGAATACACAATGACAATAACTGGTGATTATGATATTGATTTTGACAATGCAGAACTTTTAACAGAAATAAAAGATAGTATTGAAAAAATGGAATTTGTTGGAGTAAAGGTTGAATATGGTGGTGAAAATCAATTAATTAAGGAAAATTTCGGGCAGGTAGGCATTCTTGGTATAGTTGCACTTATTGCTGTTTTCATTATTCTGATGATTCAGTTTAAATCATTTTCAATGCCTCTTATAATATTTACAACTATACCTCTTTCAGTGATTGGATCAATAGCAGGACTCTATTTAACCGGACAGGCGCTATCTTTCACAGCATTACTCGGGGTAGTCAGTTTGCTGGGGATTGTGGTAAATAATGCGATAATTCTGATTGACTACATTAAAAGAGAAAGGGAAAAAGGGGTTAAAACAAACAAGGCATGTCTAAATGCATCTGCCAGAAGACTTCGACCTATTCTTCTTAGTACTATTACTACAGTAATTGGACTTATCCCGCTTGCAGTAGGTAATAGCCAGTTGTTCAAACCAATGGCGATTGCACTTATGTCAGGACTTATGGTATCTACACTTCTGACACTGGTAGTTCTTCCTGTTTTCATAAGCGCTGTCTACAAAAACCGCGATACGAAAAAGAAAATCACACGATAAACCTATTAATATAATTTGCGATAATAAAACTGTCATCAATATATCCCTCGAAGACATTGATGACAGTTTAAAATGGAATAATATTGTTTATTTATCTTCCCTGTCGATTTAAGTTTATTAGTAAATCATTATAAAATTCATCTTTATTACTTATTCCATCAGGCATGTTGATTATATTTCCCTCATTCTTATCGGACAGCTTCAGCATGCCTTTTTCAAGATCGGCCAATGTTGAATCTACGTAAACATAATTATCTTCAAAATACTCAGGATGAAAAACATATATGGTAGGAAGTAAATCCCACATTACAAAGTAATCATTTCCTGTGCCAAGTTTGTTTAGGCATGTCCAGAAAACACATTGGAATTTCCAGCTAAGGGGGAAATTTTTAAGTTTTGGGAAATCACTGAAATAAAAGGGAGCATCAAGGCAAGCCTGTCCTGTCATAATGGTAACCTTAGCTCCACTTGTAATCATTGCTTGTGTAGCTTTATAATCTGCTGACAGATTAAGTTCAGGCACGTCTCTGTTTCCAAGCTCAAGATTCTCGGTATATCCGCCCATAACAGTTATTTGTTTTACATTTTTATAAAAATCAGGATCAATCTGTGCAGCTGCTTCAAGATTACCAACAGGCCCTGCAGCAATAATTGTCACTTCACCGGGATATTTTGCTACAGTTTCAGCTAAGAATCTAGCAGCATCAGTTATGCCTTCATCGGGAGTTTGTTCACCTTTGAAAAGAGGTATGTCAGTTCTTTCAGCTTTTTTTAACATTCTCTCAGTATATTTATGATCATAGGTGCGATTCCCAAAAGTTGTTGTTATTCCCAACAACTCAGCTTCAGGTTTATTTAGAAGATATGACAAGACCAAACCGTCATCAACTTCCCAAAATGACCCCAGAGTATTATCGCAGTCCAAAATTACTTTTATTTTATCTTCCCCTGCAACAGTATAACTTGCTTCTAAATAGTCGTTATTTGAGATAAATGTTTTAAATGCAAAAAAGCCTAAAACAAGCACAATAACGGATAGTAACAAATATAAAAATAATTATAAAAAAAAGAACAAATATAGTGAGTATTTGTTCTAACATCTAATTTGTAAGTTCTATTTCTTTCCAAACAGTCCTTTTGCTTTTCCAAGAATGTTTCCAACATCATCGGCATCTATACCATCAAGAACATCAGCAACCTTTTTGTCTATAGGACTTGGAAGTTTGTCATCCAAAAAATCTTTTACTACTGCAATAACTTTTTTTGCTGTAGCTTCGTCAATATTGGCCTGACCTACAAGTTTTTTAACTAAATCATTCATAGTGATTTCCTTAGTCTTCTACGTCTTCTACAGGTGCTCCAGGAGCATTGGTCTTAACAGATTCAATACCATTGAGACATGAGTCTTTTGATGCATATCCCTGTCCTGTAGCTATAACCTGTCCGTTACTTGATTTAAGTCTGAAACGGAATTTTCCTGCGTTATCTGTATAAACTTCAAATTTTCCTGCCATTTTAATGTACCCTTTTTCGAATTTGTTTAATAACTAAATAGGGGCTGCTGACCAGACTCCCAATTCTATCTTTTTTGTTTTCCATGGTAACTCACATGATTTATCATGTGCAAAACACATATTCAGGCGGCATTTTTCCCTTAAACAACCCACTGAAAATCAAG
>Ga0307989_1000360_pt1 | contig 30619 bp, 30 predicted proteins | sample EllFjometagen185_FD_203164 | JGI IMG/M metagenome (GOLD analysis project Ga0307989, IMG submission 203164) | Marine microbial communities from Ellis Fjord, Antarctic Ocean - #185 | ecosystem: Environmental > Aquatic > Marine > Unclassified | place: Southern Ocean | collected 2014-10-08 | reverse complement strand
CTAATTAGTTCTCTAAAACAATAAACTCCTTTAGATCGGAATGAAGAATTGAATAGAGTTCTTCTAACTGTCCTTCATGGACTCTGCACATAAAAAAGCCAAAGAGGGGATGCTTTTTAAAGTCAGCTTCTCTCAATTCCAGGGGATCACTAAATCTTTCTAAAAAAGCGTCATAGTTAAAACTCTTAATTTCGGAACCCCGATGGCCTGTACTGTTATCCAAAACAACCAAAGCATAAACTTGTTCTCGTTTATTATGGATTAATGTGGGCCAATCCGGTTTGAGTTGTTTAACTACATATTCATAGATATTCATATCCCAGGCATATTGACACATATCTGGTGTTGAACACCATCCCCCAAAACGTAGAGGGTTAATCTCAATAGCATTTATCACACCTGAATTGTCAATTCTCAATTCAATATGGGCAGGGAATGTCGAAAGCTGAAACACTTCACCCAATTTGTTTAAATAGGATTGAATTCGATCAAGGTATTTTTCAATAATGGGGCCAGAGGTAATATAGACACGATCATTGACATCCTCGGAGCTGGCAAATAAATGCTGTGATATATTCAAGACGACAGCTGATCCAGCATTATCATAATAGCAATCTACAGCAAACTCATCCCCCTGGATTATCTCTTCTATGATAAAGATTGAGTTATCTAATACCCCTTTGGGATAAAGACCATCACTTCTCTCAACACCCTGGTCAAGCTCGGCTATTGTCCTTTTCCACTCCTCAGCATTTTCAACTTTGTACACGCCTAGGCTGAAAAATCCCACAGATGGTTTTAATATTACAGGAAATGGTATACCCGCAGGGTCCACTGAAGAAAGATCAATATATTGATGAGCCGCATAATAAAACTGAGGGTGTAGCTGTTTTAATTTGTCTCTAAATAAAACCTTATCCTTTACACTGAAAACTGTTTGCGCTAATTCGCTTTGAGGTAACTCTGAATATAACCATCCAATTGTGTTTTCTGAATTTGTATACACGTTGGTCTGTGGTTTTCTATTTAGGACTGAAACAGCTTCCCATTCATCAATATAATTAATATGATAGCCTTTAAGATAGGTGATGGCCTCCTTCGTTTTAACAACTTGAATATTTAAATCGACCAGCGTCTGCTTTAAATATTTTGAAACATAAGGACCATCTATTAAGAACATATTATTTATCATTATTTTGAGGGTTATGGTTATTTCAGGTAAACACTTAGCATCGCTTAATAACGCTGTTCTAGTATCTTAATCTCAATGTTTCCTAAAATAGGAATAAGGTCGGTAAGGTTCTCGAAGTCACCCTCTAACAATGCGATATGCGTAGCATCTGCGGGATACTGGTTTAAGCTTGGATCAACATCCACCCACTCACCATCAATTGCAACAACAGGCCAGGCGTGGAATAAAAAGCGCCCCTGCAAATAAACGAGTCCGATATGTACTTTTGTGGGTATCCCTGCTGCTCGACTGAGAGCTGTATAGAGGGTTGTATGCTCTGTACAGTCACCTACTCCTGTATTTAATATTTCTACAGCGCCTGAGATACTGGCAACAGGACGTTTTTCCAGATATTCATAAACCCACTCTGTCAGGCGTGAACTTCTATTTTCAAACTTATCAAAATCACCTAGAATTTTACGCACCTGATCCTTAATCTGGTGATGTTCACTCTGGATCATTTCTGAAGGCTTAAGATAATTTTGTATTGAATTTTTTGCGTGGTGTGTTGTGCTTGGTCTAAGCCTCAGTGTGAGCGGGTTCCTTTTAATAACTTGCTGTCTTTGTGACTCTAGACTCATAATCCTATCTGAGGCAATCTCCGATATCTCAATTACCAGTTCTTTAAGTTTCTCTGGCCGAGATATGGGGTAGTTGGGAGTTATCGCGAATCCGTTTAACAGATCAACTTCAGCCGTTTCAGATTTTGCAAGAGCCAGTTCAGGCGTGGTTCGCTCCATGGTCATACCCATGATGGTTTCTTCTTTATAGGTTATTCCGTTATCATCTAGCCACATGATTGATGGTATTCCCTTAAACTCGATTTTGAGCTTATTCAGGATCATTTTTTCTCCCCCAATATCCTGAAGCTCTTTGCCTTCATGTGAAATTGTAACATCTGCCATTTCGTTTGACATGGGATCATACGCTGGGACTCGAACGGTTTCCCCTTCCATAATTCCCTTACTCGCTACCATTGGCTGGATGGCTGTATAGGTGTATAGTTCTTCAGGAACGATTATATCGCTGGTGGTAGTATCATCACCCTGGATAAATCGAAGGGTCATGATCTCTCTGCTTTTGTTGCCCAGGATTTCCGTTGAATATTGATCTGACAACATCCAGAAGGTGAAAGATTCAAGGCGAAACGATGTATCCATTTCAGCTGTATTCTCTAGATGAATTTCAGATTCTAATCCTCCAAAGACAACATTTAGATGCGTTGAACTCTTAATTGAATAACCTTGCCGACCTCTATTATTAATGGTGTAGACTGTGTGTCCCATTTTATTGCCAGAGTGATAAATATTCATCCATTCTGATTCACTGGGTAGTTCTCGAAGTCCCGTTTCAAGCGATACGTATTGTGGTGCGGATTGGTTGAAGTAATTTTCATAAATCAGTCGGCCAGATAGAACTAACCATACAGATAGTAAAAGCAGGATATAAAGTTTTCGAGGCATGGCGTTTTTAAGTTCTCATTTATGTGTAAGATTAATGGTGACAAATTTAGACACAATGTTTACTATTGGAAGCAACATTAAATCAAAGGTTTGTAAGTTTCATAAAGAAGAATTAAGGCTGGATTAAATATGAGATCAAATGCTGTAACAGTAAAAGATTATCTCAAGGAGCTCAATGAAGATCGTCTCGATCAAATTAGTAAAGTCCGGCAAGTCATCCTGAGCAATTTACCTGGTGGGTACGAGGAAGTGATGAAACTGGGGCATGATTGTATATCAGGTGCCTCTGGCGACCTATCCTGACACCTATAACAAGCAACCCTTGATGGTTGCTGCTCTCGCTTCACAGAAAAACCACATGGCAGTCTATCTCTCGGGGCTATATATGTATAAAGATGAGCAACAGAGTTTTGAAGCAGCTTATAAAGCAACCGGTAAACGATTCGATGTTGGAAAATCTTGTGTGCGATTTCGAAAGCTTGATGATTTACTTCTAGAGCTTATCGGTAAAACAATCGCTTCATTGCCCATGGATAAATTTGTGGTTCATGTAAAAAACGTTCACTCAAAATAGAAGTGTGATACTCGTAAAGTAACGGTGTGCGCAGTACCTATTTCTTAACAATAGGACAAGCCACAAAATGATCTTTGGCCTGTTCTTCAAAAACAGGTTTCTCTTCTGCACAGGATGGCTCAGCAATAGGACAGCGTGTTCTGAAAGCACACCCGCTGGGTTTGTTCAGAGGTGTTGGCACATCACCTTTTAAAACAATTCGATTGCGATTCTTGCGACTGGGGTCCGGGAGAGGAACTGCCGAGAGCAGGGCCTGGCTGTAGGGGTGGCGTGGACTATGGTAAACATCATTGGCATCTCCAAACTCCGCCATATCGCCCAAATACATTACTGCAATCTTATCTGAGATATGTTCAACAACTGAGAGATCATGGGCAATAAAAAGATAGGACACATCAAACTCGTCCTGAAGATCCATCATTAAATTGATAACCTGAGCTTGAATAGACACATCCAGTGCGGAAACAGGCTCATCACAAATAATGAGATCTGGATTGGTAGCCAAGGCTCTGGCGATACCCACTCGCTGACGTTGCCCGCCGGAAAATTCATGGGGAAACCGTCGCGCTTGTTCTGGCTGCAGACCGACCTTTTCCAATAACCAACCGACTCGCTCAGCCTGTTCCTTAGTATTCATATCCGTGTGTAACTGAAGAGGTTCGCTAATAATTTGAGCTACTGTCATACGGGGGTTTAGAGAAGCATAGGGATCCTGAAAGATCATTTGCACACGGGAACGATATTTTCTTACCTGGTTTGAGGTCAGCTTGGCAAAATCAACAATCTCATCATCAAAATGATACTCAATACTACCACCAATTTCCACATCAGGGGCAACATATCTAAGAATATTGATCATGGCTCGTCCAACGGTGGTCTTTCCACATCCAGACTCACCCACCATACCCACAATCTGTTTCCGACCGATAGTAAAGGAGATGCCATCTACAGCCTTTACAGATGCAATACGTTTGGAGAAAACACCTCCATGGATGGGGAAATGAACAGAAAGATTCTTGACCTCTACAAGCGTATTGTTACTCATGCAGACACCTGTCCTTCTTGAACAATAAAACAGCGTACAAAATGGCCAGGACTGATTTCCTGCAATGGTGGTTCTTCAGTATCACATTTGTCCAACTTAACCTCGCATCGTGTACAAAATTTACATCCTACTGGAAGATTCAAAATACTGGGAACCATACCGGGAATCGTTTGCAACCGTTTTTGTTTATGTTCTTTGTCAGGACGCGGTATTGATCCAAGTAACCCATTGGTGTATGGATGTAGCGGGTTTTTAAATAGGTCATTGACCTCCGCCACTTCCTGAATAAGTCCACCATACATAACAATCACGCGTTCACATGTTTCGGCTACCACAGCCAGATCATGTGTAATGAGAACCACTGCCGCATCTGTATCGTTTTTCTTCAAATCCAACATCAAATCCAGGATTTGAGCCTGAATCGTTACATCAAGGGCTGTTGTTGGTTCATCGGCAATCAATAGGGATGGATTCTTAGCCAGAGCCATGGCAATCATTACTCGCTGACGCATGCCACCGGAAAACTGATGGGGATAATCATCCATGCGGCGTTGTGCGTCAGGAATACCCACCATATCAAGCAATCTAACTGCCTCATCATATAATTTTTGATACTTCACTTTAAAATCGGGACGAATGATTTTATCTATTCCCATTATGAAATAGACGATTCCTGTAGGGATTAAACCACCTATTGTGGTGGCTTTCAACATGGATAATACATCAAAACTCCACCCAGCTGCCAGTTGTGAAAACAGAAGAGCGGCAAAAGCAAAAAATCCCGAGGTTTTGACTCGGCCTTTCAGGCTGACTTCTTTGAGGGAGATTGCTTTTTTTACGAACCAGGCTTTTAATGTATCTCTCAGGGAAGTTGGTCGGACAGACTCCATCATCTGCATCCCAATGGTGAATACTGGATTTAGGGATGTCATGGGTTCTTGAAAAATCATGGCAATCTCAGACCCTCGAATGTCCCACATATTACTGTAAATATTTTCTCTGAACGCTGCCATTGCCTTATGTCGAGGCGAGTTAAAGAAAAGGTGAACCGTAACAGATAGGTCCACTATAAAGGCGAGAATGCCCATCAGGATTCCAGGAATGGGCAGTAGGGCATAGATTCCCAGCCAGAGTACAAAGAAAATAGCTGCGGCTAAACTCCGCTTATTTTCAGGAATCATTTGAAAATATTTAAACTGAGGAACCGCTCTGGCTTTATTCAACTCAGCGGAATCAAAAATCTTTTTACCTTTAAATATGATTTCTCCGTCAGAGACTTCTCCTGGCGGGTTAGGAATCAATTGAATCAAAGAAAGCACAGAGACTGATTTTCCAGAACCAGATTCTCCCACAATTCCTAGGGTCTCACCCTTGAAGATATCAAAGCTAACACCATCAACAGCTCTAGCCCAGTCCTTGCCGACCTTGAAACGGGTTTTGAGACCCTTGACTTCTACCAGCTTTTCCTGACTCATCGCAACCTCGAATACACTTTAGGATCAAAAGCTTCGCGCACCGCTTCCCCAATAAAAACCACCATAATCAATGTCATGAACAAGGCTGAAACCGGGGCAAAAACCATCCACCACTTGGTAACATTTTGTAAACCTACATCCAACATTTGTCCCCAACTGGGCGTTGGCGGCGGCATGCCAAAGCCGAGATAGTCCAAGCTAACAAGAGCGGATATTCCGCCTACAATAGCGAAGGGGAAAAAGGTAATGATGGGCACCATGGCATTGGGCAGGATGTGTTTAAACATGACCTTAAAATTTACCTGTCCCATGGAGAGGGCTGCTGCTACATAATCTTTAGATTTTTCACGATAGAATTCTGCCCGCATCAAGTAGGTCATTCCGATCCAGTTCACGATGGTATAAATAAAGACCAGCAGGAAAAAAGAAGGTCGAATGATGGAGCTGATAATAATGATTACAAAAAGCATTGGCAGGCTGGACCAGATTTCAATGATACGCTGAAAAAAGAGGTCATATTTGCCACCGAAGTAACCCATGCTGCCACCAATAATTACACCAATTATATAGTTTAGAATGGTTAATACCAATGCGAAGGATATGGATATGTTGAAAGCATAACTCAAGCGAGCAAAAACATCCCGCCCCGTATTATCCGTTCCCAACCAATGATTTTCGCCTGGGGCTTCATACATTTTATTGCCTGTAACCGTTATATCCTCATAAGGGCTGTAGGGGTAGATTGGCATAATAATCCAATTATCACTCCCTTCATTTTCCCACGTCTTCTGTAATTCACGGTATAGGGCCTCACCAGGGACATCCTGACCAAATTCTGAACCAGCAAAATATCCTGAAATGGCGGGAAAATACATGTCTCCCTCATAGCTCAAAACCAGGGGTCGGTTATTGACGAGAACCGGGAGAAACCAGGAAAGCGAATACAGTATGATAAGAATAATAAATGAATAATAACCGCGCTTTAAGGTTTTAAACTTAAGCCAGCGTTTCTTGAGGATGGATAAAGATATTTCTTGTTTTTCAGGCATATAATGACTTTTTTTTAATAAATTTTATTGAGCTCTCTATTTCACAGAGAGCGATGTAAAGATGTCTTGCTAAGCCTGCCCGCCTGGGCGAAATGCCACAAGAGTGAAGACCGGTCGAAGCAGGGTGGGTATAATTAAGATGTCTATCCTTAGACAAGCTCAAGATGGCACCCCTAAATCTTTTGGAATCAATGTGATTCACTACTTGAACCGGATTCTTGGATCAACTGTAGCCAGAGCAATATCAGACAGAATATTTGCTACCAGACGAATAACAACGACGATGACTAAAAAGCCCATGGTAATCGGGTAATCTCTATCCAGGATAGCCTGAAAACCCATCTTACCAAAACCATCGATATTAAAAACCTTTTCGATCAAATAAGATCCAGCGATAACCAAACCGATCACCCCGCCAATTCCAGATGCAAGGGGAATGATCGAGTTGCGAATCGCATGTACCCAGATCACCCGCTTCTCCTGAAGACCCTTTGCAAAGGCAGTCCGGATATAATCCTGAGAAATATTTTCCAGTAAACTGTTTTTCATAAGGACCGTGAGACCAGCAAAACTACCGATTGACCAAGCAATAATGGGGAGGACAGCATGCCAGAGCTGATCTTTAATCTGTCCCCAAAGCGAAAGGGTTTCCCACACTTCGCTTGGCGATCGAAAACCACCTAACGGGAAGATGTCCCAATATGAACCACCTCCCAAAAGCGTAAGCAGGACACCACCCAAAGCATAACCAGGGATAGAATAAGCGGCAAAGATGATCACGCTAGAGAGGAAGTCAAAACTAGAGCCATGGTTTAATGCCTTTCTAATACCCAAAGGAATACTGACCAGGTAGGACAATAGTAAACCACTCAACCCAAAGAAAATTGAAACTTTAAAACGAGGAGCCATCACTTCTGTCACTGGTAAATCATAGGTATAAGAAGTCCCGAGATTCCCGGTTAAAATCCCGGAATACTCAGTCTGAAAGATAGTCGTTAAAACCAGGTTTTCTGCTCCACCTTCCTCATCAATTGCGGCACTCCAGATGTTACTGATATTTCCTTCTTTATCATACACCTGGACTTGATCTCCATCCAGCTTGAGGGTCATGTAGGTCCCGCGACCCACATTTTTTTGAGCCTCAGTGGCACCATCGACAAACTTTACTTCGCGGTGCTTTATTTCTCTCGGCCAGACCCCTAACCAGCTCAGGTAACGCTGGTACATCGGTTTATCAAAACCATAGAAACGCTTGAGTTCTCGCAAGGCAGACGGAGGAAGAATAGAGCTACCGCCATCCATGATATCACCAACACTGCCACCTGATTCCCCTCCTTGCATGGCACCGGCCTGTAATTGTTGAATCGTCCGCTCCAAGGGTCCACCGGGAGCCATCTGTAGAATGACAAAAATGAGCATGGTTGAGCCCAAAAAGGTGGGGATCATGAGTAAAATTCGACGAATAAAGTATGTGGTCATAATTAACTAATAGTGAAAAAGTAATAAGTAGTAATTTTAGCTTTTCTTGGATTGTGCTTTTTTACGGGAGGCAGCAAAGATCTTTGTTAACTCTACTGATTCATTGTAAAGATCGATAACCTTGTTTTGATTTAGAAGTTTTGCTTCAACAATTAAATCTAGCCAGTAGCAGCATTCATCGGCCTCTTCAAGAACAATACTCAACTTGGCTGTGAATGAAGCCTTGGATTGAGCAAGACTTGCAGCTCTATAATTTGCTCCCCCTGAGGTAGAAGATCGCAACAACTGCCGCCCAATAACCCGTCCTGTATCTGTTTCAGGCAAAGCGCCAACAAGCTTGATACATCGAAGGGCAAAGCGACGCGTTCTCTCTTTTAAGTCCCAAACAACTTGAGGCTCACCAAGATAAATTGCTGTTTCCAACGACTTATGATAATGCCTTTCTTCCACCAAATCCAATCTTCCTACTTACTTTCCTTTTTTCCTTATTCCTTTTTATTTATTATTTGCCTTAAGGTATTCTGGCCAATATTTCACATCAATTTCGCCAGTGGGTAGATCACTGTTGTTGGCCATGGCAGCTTCCAGGGCGGCTTCCTTTTCAGGTTCATACCACCAGAGAGTGAAAACAGTTCGGTAGTCCCCACCATAACGCGTCACCATATATTCAGGATATCCAAATTTATCCCAATAGGCGATACGTTGATAGTTACGAGCGATACCCCAAGCTGCAGGATGAATATTTGAATATATCCCATCAATTTCCCGGATGATCTCAACGCGGTGTGCCTGCTTAAAGGTTACATCATACTCAACCAACAGTTCATCGACGCGGTCATTTTTAAAGCCACCAATGTTGTTGGTGTTATTTTCATCGGCCAAAGAAGATTTGAGCGATGTTTCGGGATTAGGGAAAACCAGGCCTGTCCAGTTTTGCATGAAAATGGTAAAGTTACGCTCCATGAGGTTTTTCCAGTTCGCATTGCCATCGATATATTTAATCTGCATATCGATACCGTAATCTTTCATCATCTGTTGAACGGGAGTCACCATATAGTCTACACCCTTGGGTATCCCAATTTCAAAGCGCAGAATGCGTCCATCATCATGAACCAACCAGCCATCATTATTCCGGGTATTATAGCCAGCTTCTTTTAGAAGTTTGACTGCCTTTTTAGGGCTGTAAACGACCTGTTCATTGGCAGGATTTTCATGGGCTGAACCGGAATAAAGTGAGTTCATCATAGAGTACTCATTATAGTACATTTCTTCATTCATCTTTTCCCGGTTATAGAGATAACTAAAGGCCATGCGAACCCGTTTATCATCAAAGGGCCATTTACGCATATTGAAAGCATAGCCAGAGGTTCCAGCTGGTCTTTCAGAGTAAACTTTATGTTTTTGAATCCAGCCCTTTTGCACTGATTCAAAATTAGTTTCTTCCACCCACTCACGCGCTGCCGCTACTGTATAGAAATCACTTTCACCCTTTTTGAATTTTTCAAAGATGAGGGCATTGTTATCTTTAACCACAATAAATTTAATCTTATCAAAGTTATTGGCATATTTACTCACAGGATCGTCTTTTCCCCAGAAATCAGTCCGGCGGGTCAGTGTAAATGATTCTTGGTTTACGATGTCTTTCTCATGGATAATATACGGTCCAGTTCCGGGCAGCATCTTAAACTGATACTCTTTAAGATATTCAGAGCCATCCACCTGGTTCAGGTAATAGGATGGTAGTATCGCCATGCCGCCAAAATAGAGTAGGTTTCTCCAACTCAAGTCCTGGCAAACAACAGAGACAATGTATTTGCTCTCTGCAACAGGACGGTCAAATTTTCCATAGACTAATTGATCAGAAGGGGAGAGAATCGTTTCATCCATGTGCAGATCCCAGGTCGCTACCACATCCTCTGCAATCACCTCGCGACCATCGGACCAACGGGCATCTGGATTAATGCGAAACCAGAATTTCATTTTATCCTCAGAAATTTTCCAGTGACTCGCCAAGGAAGGGATAAATTCTAAGGTCAGGGGATGCGTTGTAATCAATCCTTCATAACAGAGACTAGATATGGTACTGTTTTCGACATAATTTGCGTTCTGACCCTCGGTGCGCATCGTAGCGGGGAAACGGGAGGTGATATGTCTAAAAGTCCCACCTTTTTTTGCTCTGCTATCGCCAAAATAAATCAGTTCTTCGGGCGGTACCAGATAGGTTTGATAACCTATATCTTCTGCAAGGGTTTCAAATCCATAACCACCTTCTGCTGCTGATGTGGAAACATCCTTACCTGCAATCTGACTTTCAACAGCCCGTGTATCAGCTGCCTTCTTTTCGCCACCCCCACATGACCATAAAACCAGGGAGACTGCAAGAATGAGCAGAACAACAACTTGAAAACGTTTCATGAAAACACCTTACTTTTTCGTTAATTTATTTTGACCAACATCGTGTATCATCCGAGCTTTCAACATACATTATTTATGCCAATTTTACCACTCTTTGCTAGTGTCTTTTCTGGCGTTTTCATAACATTAGAGCCTGATTGGGGACGCTCTTTTTCAACTTTAAACAATTCTGGGAAAGCTCTAATACATAATTATACCAATTTAATTTCATATTATACCAGTTGAACTTCAATTCTATACATAGATTATCCTTTAGTCACGGATGAAACACCGATCTTCACAGGCAGAAAGAAAGCGTTTCTACTGGCTTGTTTTAATATGATTCTATGCGGTTCCAGTAATACCAATTGGATTTCAGAGGGCGCGTATAGGTTCAAAATATTTTTCTGTTCAGCAAACTTCAAATTTTAAGCATAGCGGTAGCTATGGTTATAATTTTAAGTGCAGCAGAACTGGAAAAGATGAAGAAGATAACGCGCAGTTTGAAGTTTAATTGGTATAAATCTATCCATGAAAAGCTGTATTCATCTAGCCTGCCGGGACGGAGCCTTACTAAGCTTGGTGGCAAAAATAGCGTTAATAACCAAGGACATTTTGGAACTAAAATTAGTATTACTCTTAATAATAGCCAAGCATTGTCCCAAAATGCTCTCATTGCATCCTTGCCAAACATCAACTACCTTTTTTGATAGGCGATATTTATAAAGGGGAAACAAATGCTCAAACATTTAACCATACTCACTCTACTCATAAGCACGATCCTGGCCCAAGATTTTCAAGTTGAAGTTCACAGGCCCTTTGAACTACCTGTTCTGCCAGATTCTATCACTCTAGATGAGTTTCAACTCATTAATCGCGATCTTGGCTGGAAGGAGTTATTCACGACGGTCATATTTCCTGGATATGCCTCAAAATTTGCTAGGGAAGATAGCTTGGCCACCTACATCATCATTGGACGGTACCTTGGCGTGGCAGCGATGAGTGCCGTTACGCTTAATGCTCTTTTTGACCCTGATATTGATACCGATAATTTTCAAGCTCTTGCGGAAAGCTCTTCATCCAATGCAGCTGTTTTTATAGCTGGTTTTTCTACGAATGTCATATTAACAATTTTTGACTGGGGTTATGCGAATCTTAGACTAAAACAGAAGCAAGACGAAATTTTGTTCAAGTATCGGCAAAAACCTGATCTGAGATCCGTCGATGTTTGGGATGGCATGCAAAACATCCAACTTCCATCAATCCCAGAGAAAACGCCCTAGCCTATCATGGTTACCCCCAAATAGATATTGGTCACTGTGGATTTGTAGGCCCAGTCGAGATGGGCGATGTAATGTAACGGGTACATTTCGACAAGCTCAATGACCGCCCCTTGGTTTACCACCCATTTCTTGATGTGAAATCAGGCGAAGCACAATTTCGCGCTATCACCCACAGTAGCTTGCAAAAGTAGGTTGAGTAGTCGCTGGCTTATTTGATCTTTTTCAGGTTTCGTTGTCTTTTTGCATCTCTCACAAGCAAGAGACCGAAAACACCAACCAAGACAGCCACAATCAACCGTAAAGAGATGGCAAATGAGTGTGCCGCTATTAGCTTGTGTGTTTTAAATCGTAATTTTGAAAGGTAATCCGGGTCATCTTCAATCCTGGTCAGAAGAATTAGACAGAAGTCATTCCGACTGCGATACCGAACCACTTGAATCGTCTGTGAATAAGCCTTCTGAATTGCCGAAAATTGGCCCCAGGCAGCCACAGGATCACGATAACAGGCCTGGCCAACAGCAACAGGCCAGGTTGCCCCCTCATCAACCCCAACACTGTAAAAAGCTCGGCTTTTATCTTCACGATCAATTTGATTGAGCAAGTCTCGCAATTCTGGATTGCTTTGGATCAGGAATTGAATCGCCTCTACCTCAGGCTGATTGAGATCTAGAGGTTTTTCATGCCACACATTGAAACTGGCGAAACCCAACAAGGTCACAGTGGTTGCTAGCATGACCCTGGCACTACGGTTTAGTCTCATCTATACGCCTAAGTCAATTTATTTTCAGCAAAACAATGCATATATTCTTTATCGGTACCCATTATATGATCTATGAGCCAGTCTTTCAGAAAACTCATAAAATGATCTGAATTGAAATCATCATTTGATTCAAACTGTTTGATGTAATCATCAAGGTCTTTCACAAGACGCTGGTGTTCAGCTATGTGTTCAGATGCCTTTTCATATTTAAATTCACTAAAATAGTCTTCTTCAGTTTTAAAATGTTCAATGGTGTAAACTGTCAGGCTTTTCATAATTTCCGAGATGATTTCTTTGGGGTCATCGTCTCTCGTGGATGCATCCAGTAAGTTGATATAATCAATCAGACGTTTATGCTGATTGTCTATTTCTTTCACTTTGACACTATAGCTTGAATCCCACACTAACATGCTTATCTCCTTAAAACTTACTCAAATCGTAATTCAAGATCAGGCACAAGCTAATCCTTAGAAAAAATGGCACCATCACTTCTTTACACCTATTCGTTCTCTGCTATAGATCACTAGGAATACCCAGTAGATAAACAGGCCCCCTGTAATTATCAGGAACCATTTTGGTTCAACTCCAGTTGTCAAAGCATCAAAATCTGTGACTGATGTATTGATTAAAAGGGCAAGAATGGCAACCAATCCGATAATCAGAACGAATTTTATCAAATCGGAGTCCATTTTCCTCGCCACCATTAAAAACAATCCGGCCCATCCAAAAGCCAGGAATGATATAATGCGATCCTGATAAGCATAATACCAGTTATACATCAAAAGAGCATTCAACTTCTTCCTCTTTTGAAGTACAAGTGGTATAAGAGGGCACATTGAAATAGACAAAAAGACCTGGAATCTTAATCCCCAGTGAGTGTACAACCGCAACCCCGAGAAAATATGCAGCCCCGGCATAGAGCAGGAGTCTCAGCTTTTGTGTGTGTTTGTATTGACTCATCTCGCTCTTTTGAAATGGGTAAATCCATACCCGAGGACAATCAAAAGAATGGGTCCGCCATAAGTCATCAGGATTGCTTGAGCGGCCTCGACACCTGTTTCAGCATCTACATAATAATCGATTCCAGCTCCAAAAAAGCCAGCAGTACTGATAAAAATAGTCAACACTGCCATGGCGATAGCCCAGCCCTTTGATTTCAACAGGGTAAAGGGTCCTGGATCATTTTTGAGCCTAAAAACCAAGAAGGCAATAGCCAATATTATATAGGGAATTACAAGACTGAGAGCAGACAAGTCTGTCAATAAACGAAAGAGAGCGTCGATTGATGTCAAGCCAATGAGTGGAATAACATTTAAAACCACAACAACCAGCGCTTGGATCCAGAGTGCATTGGAGAAAGAACCTGTTTTGTCAGTTGTGGTGAGAATGCTAGGGAATGTGTTCTCTGGCACCTCCGAAAACATGGCCCGTACAGGAGATTCAATCCAGACGACATAGGCCGCAATAGATGTCACCAATAAAATAGCGGAATAGATTTGAACGACGACTTTGCCATTCACGCCCCAGATATCAGCCAATATTTGATACACAATATAGTTGGCATCTTTAAGGCCGGCTTCGGTTAGAACTTCTGGTGAGGCGACCAGGCTAACAGCCAATGAACCTAGAATATAAACAGTCGCAATCAATGAGGTTGCGATCAACACGCCTCGCGGAAAATTGCGGACAGGGTTATCCACCTCGTGAATATAGGTACCTGCCACTTCTGCCCCGGCGACGGCAAAAAGCAGCCACGAGAATGTGGCGAAGTAACTGGTGGAAAAATCAGGGACAAGTGTTTCGCTTGTCCATTCGGTGGCTGAAGGTGTTCCTGAAAAATAGGCAAGTAAGGCAAAGAGGATGAATATACCTGTTGCTAGAAAAGTGAATTTTCCACCCAAATTGCTCAACTTTGAAAATTGTTTGACCCCCTTTGTTGCAATCCAGGTCAATGCTAGACATAGTAAAATTGCAAAATAGGGTAGAAAGGTTCCGCTCTCTTCACTAAACCGATTTTCACCAAAAAGGGCCCAGGAAGCCATCACCGGTAAGCGAGAAAATACAAACTGCAGGTAAAATAAATTGGCAATAAAGTAGGACCAAGTTCCGAAAAATGCCCATCGTTCACCCAAACTAAAAGCGATCCAGCTATAGATCCCACCACTTTTGTCTTTATTAACTGAGGCTAGCTCAGCAATGATGGCTGTCAGCGGCAAAAAATAAAACACACTCACGAGAAGCCAGGATGGGACTGCTGCCGGTCCAAGAGCAACACCATTGGTTGTGATGTTGTTAAATCCGAAAGTCGGAACAAAGATGAGCATCACCAGAGTCCACAGACTCAAGCCCGCTTTCCCCTTTATTTTTCTATCAGTAATCAGCTCACCTTAATCCAAAGACACCCTTATACAAAACTGCTTCTTTCGTCTATAAAACGGAGCCAACTCAATTTTCAATGCGTTGAACTCCGTAATGAATCTCTCGCTGCTTGAGGTGATCCAGGATTAACTCAAAACAACCTGGTTCAGCCCCCACGAACTCTGGCGGACTAATCCCCTGACGTGTATAGTGGCCATCTACGACCAATCGAGTAATGGCTGTGCAGGTGTAGCCTGTGGTTCGTGACATCGATGAAGTTTTGGTTTCGGGATGATATCGATCTAGAAGGTTATATTGATATTCTACAGCCTGACCCGTTTCAATTCCTTTTACCTGCACATTCATGAGAGTGAACTCGGCTTCTTCTTCGCCCAGCTTCCATTTGGGAAAAAGCAGGCGAGTGGTCAGATCAAGGGGTCGAATACTTTGATCGCCAATTTGAATCTTCTTCTCACCGAAAAACCCAGTATCACGCAATACACGCATGAGTTCTATATGTCCTGGATAACGGAGTGTTTTTTCTTTCATATTAGGAACATTCATGGTCTTAATCAGACTTCTCAACCCATCAGTATTGAAAGATTCCAGAGTTCCAACGCCCTCAAAATTGATTAATTCCGGATCAGACAAGGCCGCTTTTTCAATGATATCCCCTGCTTCAACAAACCGAGAGGGACGCGTATATTCTTCGATAACATCGATGGGTGAAAAGGGGGCTTTATATTCATAAGGCCAGGTTCTTTCTTGGGGTAATCCACCAACAAAACACACAAAATCTGAGACTTGCATATTTTTGTCATGATATCCCAAAATGATATTACTCATTCCTGGAGCAACCCCAGCATCCATCACAGCAATCACACCCTGCTTTTTGGCTAGCTCATCTAAGCCGAAGGGATCTTCAGGGAAAAATGAAATGTCAACAATATCTTTTCCAGCCTCTATCACTGTTTTCAAGGTTTGGTATCCCATAAATCCAGGAACAGCACCGATAACAACATCAGCCTGCTGAATCACATCTGTTACGACATCTTTATCTGCCAGATCGGCCACTTGTGTGATCAAATGGTCTCTATTCGATAAGAGGTTCAAGGCCTTGGCATCACGATCTACAGAAACAACTTCATGATCTTTACTCAAATCAATCGCCATGGCACGCCCGACCATCCCGGCACCAAGAATTACAATTTTTTTTCGCAAATCATCCTCCAAATAAACTTCTTTAATTATTATACCGTTGTACTTCCATTCGGTGCATCGATTGCTCCCCAGCCACCAGGCTTCGTAAGACTTCGCCCTGGTAGGCTAGATGAAACACCGATCTTCACAGATAGATAGAAAGAGTGTCTGCGGGATGATTCTAATAGGATACTATCCCGTTCCAGTAAGTCATATCCGTGAAAAGCTGTGTGCATTTAGCCTGCCGGGACGAAGTCTGGTGGCAAAAATAATGTTAACAAGCATGGCCAATATGGAAATAAAATTGGTCGTATACCAAATTATGTTGAGCGTAGATTTCAGCCGATTGGCTATTCCATATAAAGTGCTATGGTTATCTTGAAAAATTAGTTTGAGAAAAATTTGGCCTGGTCTATCAATTCTCGATATTGTGTATTCGGATTTATTTCAAAGGCAAGCTGGGCCTCTAGAATAGCCAGACGTGGTTTTTCCTGAAGCAGATATATGCGAGCCAGTAACCCATGGCTATAGTGATCATTAGTATCGGTTATCAGCGCTTGTTCACACTGTTGCCTCGCAGCATCCAACCAGGATAAGCTTTCAATCTGGGCTAAATCAAGATATAATTCGGCTAAGTGGTGTCTACCGTCAATGGCATTAGGGAAATGATAGAGGTAGTTCTGCAAGACTTTTATGGCAGCCTTGGTTTCCTGGCCATCCATCATAAATGCAACATAGGCTTCCCATACCGATTGATTTTTAGAAGCTAATTTCACAGATAGGGCATAATTGTCTAGAATTGCCTGATCTTCAAGTGATGTGTTCTCTTGAGCCATGGCCAGGGCACCATAGGCTGGGCCATCCATGGGTTGATCTTCAATGGCCGCTTCAAGAAGTGTAATGGCAGCAGCGGTTTCGCCTGAATTGGTTAGGGTGATTGCTTTCCCAATTGTGGCATCATAGTTTGCTGAATCCAACTCAAGTGCATGATCATAGTGAGTCAGGGCTTGATCATACAAATCTTTGTCATTCAGAATATTTCCGAGACTGATTTGTGCATCAACATTATCTGCGTTAGCAGTCACAGCCAGACGATAATATTGGTAGGCATTCTCAATACTTCCACTGAGATGATAAATTTCTCCTATATAGCGCAAGACCATGGCCGAGTCTGCATCAGCATCTAGCCCTTGCTTACATTGATTAACCGCTTCGGTGAGATTGTTATCTTCGAAAAATAATTGAGCAGCAAAGAGATAAGCCTCCGTATAGTCTGGTGATGACTTTTGAATATCCATCAGATAATTCAATGCTTTTTGGCGTGAACCTAAAGCAGCTTCTGTCTCAGCTTTTGAGAATAAAACATCTGGGTCTTCACTACATGAAGTGATAAATAACAGTCCTAAAAAACCAAGTGTGAGCCAGCGATTCAGCCCCATAGTATATCTCCTAAACCAATTTGGAAAAAATTAACTTAAGTCACATCTTCAGCAAGAGTTATTTGAGTCCTGCAATATTGATATGGCGTTGCATTTTGACCATGAATTTCATCAATGATATCCGTTTTATACCAATTAACAGTTAGGAAGAAAGCGTACCTGTTCTTGAAAATCTGTGTGTATCCGCTTGCCCGGCGTTGCACATTGAGCAAAGAGGGGTGGCAATAATAACGTTAATGAACATGGACAAGTTCAAACTGAAAGTGGTATTCGTTCAAGGGAAAAGGCGACTCAACGAACCATCAATATTTGATCTAGATAATACTCTAGTCCACCACTGGTCCAGTTCAGTCGGACACGCCAGAGACCTGGATCCATTTGAGGCAAACTAATAACTTGAAGCGTATCCCCCTCCAGATCAAGGGAGAAGAGCCTGTCTTTGTGAAGGTCTGCCGGTCGAAACATGAGAAGCTCTCCAGCTGGACTGTCATGCTTTATTTCAGCAGGAAACCTGAGTGTAAGCAATTCACTTCTCTTGTTATAGCTGGCAACGGGTTTGCTGCTCAGGGCATCCGTACGTTCAATTCGTGCGATTTGCTGGCCATAAACCACATCTTTTGCATAATAATTATCGTATACCAATTCCACATCATCCTGGAAAGTCCAGATCGCAAAGCTTGCAAAAAAGGTTATGAATAATGCAATGACAATAACCGTTCCCCACATCCACATTTTTCCGGATGGTTTTGTTTGATTCATATTAATTCCGGGGTCCCATAAATGATGTTTTTACCGTTTCCAATAATCGGTCACCAGTATAAACATTTATTTTTAATTTCGTTTCTGTCCCATGGAGTATGGTGCCATCTAGATCAATAAAAAAGGCGCCCTCCACCCGGTCCTGGCTTTCAACAGTTAGATTTGAGCCTACCATGGTCAGAAGACCCTCTGGCTCGATCAATTCAAAGCGAATCGGCATTTCATCAAAGGTCTTGTTCAAGATTTTAACGGAATAGAGGTTTGTAAAGTGATTGTTGCCAACATCCTGATAGAGCGTTCCGTAAGACCTGAGAATGGTCGCTTCAGCATCAGACCGAGTCACAAGCAAGGTCACAAAGAAGGCAGCCAAAAGTATGACCACAGCCGAATAGCCAACATTCCTAAAAGAAAAGCTAAGCTTCTCTCCCTTGCTGATTCCATCATAGGAATCATAGCGGATAAGTCCCCTTGGCTTCTTGACCTTATCCATGACGCTGTCACACGCATCGATACAGGCAGTACAATTCACACATTCCAATTGAGTTCCATTACGAATATCTATACCTGTGGGACAAACTTCCACACACTGATTACAATCAATGCAATCACCCAAGTCCTCGGTAACATTCTTTTTGGGTTTCCCGCGAGTTTCACCTCGCACAAAGTCGTAGTGAACCACAATCGACTTTTCATCAAGCAGGACAGACTGAAACCGACCATACGGACAGACCAGAGTACAGACTTGTTCTCGGAAAGAGGCATAGATATAATAGAAAATGCTGGTAAAAACAGTAATGATGAAAAAGCCTGAGAGATGTTCTGACACAGGATCTGTCATGATTGTAAAGAGCTCATCTTTTCCAATGATATAGGCCAGTAAAGTATTGGCAATAGCAAAAGACATCAGCCAGAAAATGCCATGCTTCAAAACCCGCTTGAAGATTTTTTCTGCGTTCCAGGCTTGGGCTTTAAGCTTCCGCTGTTTATTGGAGCTTCCATCAATCAAGTATTCAATTTTACGAAAGACCATCTCCATGAAGATGGTTTGAGGACAGAGCCAGCCGCAAAACAAGCGCCCAAAAATGACGGTAAAAAGTAATATCCCCACAACGAAGGTCAGTGTGGCCAGAACAAAAATGTAGCTGTCTTGAGGCCAAAAAGCCATTCCAAATAGAATGAATTTACGTTCCAGGATGTTCAATAAAATAAAGGGACGATCATTCCAGGTGATAAATGGCCCACCAAACATAATCGCCAGAAGCAAATAGGAAAACCAGGTACGCCCATCGTAAAACCGGCCCTTCGGTTTTCTTGGGAAGACCCAATTCCTTTTTCCATCATCATTGATCGAGGCAATTCGATCCCTGTATTCAGATGGGGAATCAATGTTTGTTAAGGTGTCGTTTGGCGTACTCATTTACCTGTCATCTCCAAATAGTTGCGATTTGTTAAACATATTCACAAAAAGGAACTCAAACACTACGCCTGAGTTCCTGTGTTGAATACAGTATCTAATCGAGGTTATCCCTCAAAGAGATCACCCTGGGGAGCTTTTGCTACAGCCGGGGTTGTTCCTACTAGTTTTACTTTAATATAGCTGGCCACTTGAATCACTTGATCTGGCGTAAGGATACTTTCCCATGGAACCATACCTTTTGAGGGAACACCCACATTGATCAGGTGGACAACTGAAGCCATATCACCACCATGAATCCAGTAATCATCGGTCATATTAGGACCAATAAGACCACCACCATCATTCAGGTGACATGAAAAGCACTGGGTATCCCAAACCTTTTTGCCCGCTTCAAGACTGGCTTCATCTGTTAAAACAGCCAGTGCGGCGGCTGGGGGCGCTTCATCTGAGCCACCCTCTGTTGGCGCTGCAGGAGCAGTAACGCCACCACTGACATAAGCGGCATATTCCTCAGGAAAAGCGCTTTCCAGGGTTGCCAGCTGCTCAGCATCTGCTTTGCCCATTGCCCGCATAAGCTGCTCATCAAAAGGAGCATCCAGTACTTTATCCATTTCAGCCCGAATGGCTGGTGTCATTTCACCATCACCGGCAAAAGGAGATGTATAGCCCGCAAAAGATCCACGGCCAGCGTCTGCCTCAATGTATGTACCCATTTCTTTTTGATATTCAACTTCCTGTAAATCACCAACGAGGTGATAATAAGGAACGTAGATAATTGAAATAATGATAGTCAGCCAGAATAACGATTTCCACCATCCAGGGAGGTCGTTATCGTATTCTTGAATTCCATCAAAATCATGTTCGATGAGTTGATTCGTTACTTTGCCCATTATTTAATGGCCTCCATTATTTGTACTTTGGTCATCCTCGAGATCGAGGGGCATATTGCTCATTTTATCAATGTATCCTTTTCTCATAGTGAAGATCATAACCAGCGCACCCAAAAACACGAGCAAAAAAAGGATCAGAGAAAGACCCTGGAGAAAAGCGAGCCCTTCTGCTCCAGGGTAAATACGACTTAACATGCGAAATCAGAATCTCCCTATTTAGGAAGAATTCCTGTTCCCAATTTCTGTAGATAAGCGATTAATGAAATAATCTCCTTATCCCAGGTGGTCTCAATCCCTGAGTCCTTCAAATTGGCAACAATACCTTCCGCTTGTACTTTAAGATCTGCAAGTGCTTGATCCTCGTAGCCCTCTTCATAAGGAACACCTAGCGTGCGCATAACGCTGATCTTCTTGGGAAGATACTTGTAATCATTTGAGTCTTCAAGCAACCAGGGATATACCGGCATAATGGATCCTGGACTCATTGAGCGAGGATTGTCCATGTGATTATAATGCCAGGCATCTGGTTTTCTCAGCTTGCCAACACCTTCACGATGGAGATCGGGACCGGTACGTTTTGAACCCCAGAGGAAGGGGTGATCATAAACATATTCTCCAGCTTTTGAATACTCACCATATCGTTCGGTTTCGCTACGGAAAGGACGAATCATTTGAGAGTGACAGTTTACACAGCCTTCTCGGATATAGATATCGCGACCCTCCAATTCAAGTGGAGTATAGGGAACCACGGTACTGATAGTGGGGATATTTGATTTGACCACAAACATGGGGATAAATTCGACCAAACCACCGATTGCAACAGCAACAAAAGCCAGTGCCAGGAATGGGATAGGACGAGCTTCAATCCAGCGATGTTTGAATTCGCCTGGTTCTGAAACAATTGGCTTGAGAGCAGGAGCTTCAATGACAGGATCTGGAATCGGGTCACCAGCGCGCGCTGTTTTGATCAAGTTATATAACATAACAAGCGAACCGGTTAGATAAAGGGTTCCACCAAAAGCACGGGTCCAGTACATCGGTACCAATTGCAGTACTGTCTCTAAGAAGTTGGGATAAACCAGCATCCCTTCAGGGTCAAATTGTTTCCAGATTAGAGCCTGAGTGATACCGGTCCAATACATGGGAATAACCCAAAAGATCATCCCTAAAGTTGCCAGCCAGAAGTGAACATTGGCTAGTTTTACCGAATAGAGTTTGGTATTCCAAAGTCTTGGAGCTAACCAATACAAAATACCAAAAGTCAGCAGTCCATTCCAGCCTAAGGTGCCCACATGAACATGGGCAATGGTATAGTCCGTAAAGTGCGAAATGGCATTGTAATTCTTCAATGACATCATGGGACCTTCAAAAGTGGACATTCCATAAGATGAAACGGCCACAACCATGAACTTGAGAATCGGATCTTGACGTACTCGGTCCCAGGCACCACGCAGGGTCAATAGACCATTCAGCATGCCGCCCCATGAGGGAGCAATCAACATGAGAGAAAATACGGTTCCCAGGGTTTGTGCCCAATCGGGTGTAGAAGAATACAAGAGGTGATGTGGACCGGCCCAGATATACAGAAAGATCAGGGACCAAAAGTGAATCACCGATAATCTGTAGGAGTAGACGGGACGCTGTGCAGCCTTGGGCATGTAGTAATACATTAATCCCAGGTAAGGTGTGGTCAGGAAAAATGCCACAGCATTGTGACCATACCACCATTGTACCAATGCGTCCTGGACACCAGCATAGAGTGAATAACTCTTACCAAAACTGACAGGAATTTCAAAAGAATTGACGATATGTAACATCGCTACGGTGACAAACGTAGAGATAAAGAACCAAATCGCAACATAGAGATGTTTCTCGCGGCGTTTTATAATGGTTCCCATCATATTTACACCCCAGGCGACCCAAATCAACGCGATAGCAATATCGATAGGCCATTCCAGCTCAGCGTATTCTTTAGCCGTGGTCAAACCAGCAGGCAAAGTAAATACAGCAGCTAAAATAATGGTCTGCCATCCCCAAAAATGGATTTGACTGAGTGTGTCAGAAAAATTTCTAGCTTTGAGTAATCTTTGGGCGGCATAATAATAGCCCATAAAAATACCGTTACCAACAAAGGCAAAAATAGCGGCATTCGTATGTAGTGGACGCAAGCGACCAAAGGTTAGCCAGGATGTACTAAAATTCCACCATGGCGCAGGCAGTTGTAGGGCAAGGGTAAGACCAACCGTAAAAGCAGTAATCCCCCAAATGACCGTAGCCCAGAAAAACATTCGTACGATTTTATTATCATACTGGAATTTTTCCATCTCCATTATTTATTCTCCTCCTTGTTATCCCCCGAAACTGTCTCGGGGTCCGTTTTCCTTACAATTTTTTCATCATCAAATAAGATTCTTACTGATGGCGTATATTTATCATCAAACTGCCCTGATCGAACAGACCATATATAGGCCGCCAAAAAAATTAGAGCTGCGGTTAAGCTCGCTCCCATCAATAAAAACATTACATACAAACCTGTATCTCGCTTTTGCTCAAGTTAATTTCATCATTCGTGCACGCAAGCTGGTAGTCACTGTTGTAAATACAACAACTGATATTGAACTTGCAGGCATAAGGATTGCCGAAATCAACGGTGATAACATGCCACTCACGGCAAAGCCAACCCCGACAATGTTATAAATTACAGAAATAGTGAAACTGGCCATTATGACAGACATCGTCGCTTTGGACATCTTGATAAAGGGTTCCAAAAGATGCAAGTTTTCACCGGTTAGGATGGCATCACTCGCTGGAGAAAAGGCTGACACGTCATCTGTCACAGCAACCCCAACTTCACTGGCGCGTAGGGCTCCAGCATCATTCAAGCCATCTCCCACCATGAGAACGTGGGCCCCTTCAGCTTGAATTTTTGAAACGAACTTTAACTTATCATCTGGTGTTTGACGGAAATATAAATCTTCTGACCTGCCAAATAGATTAACCAGGGTTGCTTTTTCACGCTCAGTATCACCTGATAAGAGGTAAAGTCTAAAATATTTTTTGAGCTTTGCCAACATGGGACGTAAGCACTGACGATAGACATTGGCGATCAGGAAAGACCCTTTTAGCTCATCATCAATGGCAAGGTAAACCCGGGTTTTCATATCCTCTGCATCTGATTGATCTGTGTGGATACCCAACCAACTTCCCGATCCAATTTTCACCCGATGTTCCTGGATATTCCCCTGAATTCCTTTACCGGAGAGCTCTTCAAATTCTGCCACACTCCAGTTAGACTTTACATCCAGCGCTTGAAAAATTTTCTGACTTAATGGATGCGTTGAGTGTTGTACCAGAGATTTTACCATCTGCTGCTCTTCCGAAGAAAGCATACCTCCTGAAAATTCAATATTCTCCTGACGCGACTCGGTGAGCGTTCCCGTTTTATCCATGACAACGGTATCAATTTTTGAGAGCGCTTCAACCGTTTCGATGTTTTTTACGTAAAATCCTTTATGACCAAAAATGCGCATGGTGGTTCCCAAGGCAAATGGTGTTGACAGTGCCAGCGCACAAGGACAGGCTACAATCAATACAGAAGTAAAAACTTTGATCGCAATCGCTGTGTCAAATTGCAACCAGTACAATGATGCCAACAATGCAATGGCCACCACGCCAAAGGTGAAATAATGGCTGACCTGATTTACCATTTTGTTGAGCCGTGAGAATCTGGGCTTGCTAAAAACATCATTGTTCCAAAGCTGGGTGAGATAACTCTGAGAAGGTTCCTTGATGACCTCAAGCTCAATGGTGGTTCCCATTTGACGGCCACCTGCATAAATAAAATCACCGGCTGCTTTGGCAACGGGATCCGATTCACCGCTCACAAAGCTATAGTCAATAAATGCACCCGATTTTAGAAGCACGGCATCTGCAGGGATCAGCTCTTGATTGCGAACCACAATCCGATCACCAGGCATAAGCTTAGAAACAGGTACCACGGCTTCGACATTATTTACTTTTCGCGTCACTGAAAGAGGGAAAAATGATTTGTAGTCGCGCTCAAAGGATAGAATGTCATAGGTTTTCTGCTGAAATATTCGTCCGAGCAAAAGAAAGAATACCAAGCCTGTGAATGAGTCCAAATAACCAACACCTGTTTGGGTGAGGATTTCCCAGGCAGATCTAAAAAAGAGCATCCCAATGCCCAATGTGATGGGGACATCAATATTGACGGTCTTTGTCTTTACTCCCGCCCAGGCTGAAGTGTAGTAATCTTTAGCCGCATAAATGAGTACCGGCAGGGAGAGAATCAAACTTAAATATCCGAAAACCAATTTGAAAAGTGGATCTACATCTCCTGTTCTTGAGAGATATTCTGGAAAACTGAGAATCATGACATTGCCAAAAGAAAATCCAGCAAGACCAATCTTCAAATAGAGCTTTTTCTCTGCGGAAGACTGTTCTCGCTGACCGACAGTATCCAGACTAATCAGGGGTTCATAACCCAGCGAGGAAACCAAAGCGGCAGCTTCACTCAATTTCATTTCATCACGATTATAGCTTATGGAAACTTCTTTACGGGGAAAATTCACCTGAGACTGAAAAACCCGTTGATCCATATCATGCAATTTTTCCAGCAACCAAATACACGAGGCACAGTGCATGGCAGGTGTGTAAAAAGTAACCTTCTCTGTTTTGCCATCTGAAAATGCAATGACTTGTTCTCGGACAGTTTCATCATCCAGATAAGCAAAGCGGTCTGTTATTAAATCCTGTTTTGGTGTTATACCTGGTTGATCTTCAATCGTGTAGTAATCACATAGCTCATTAACGTTTAAAATCTCAAATACCGTCTTACAGCCATTGCAGCAGAAGAATTTATCACCGATACCGATTGTTTGATCGGGACAAACATCGCCACAATGAAAACAGGACGTTTTATCTCCCTGTTTTTCAGAGAGCTTGTCTACCTGATATTGATCAAACTTTATCGCCATGAAACGCCTATAAGCTGTTTTCGGGCATGGGTACGCCGCACATTTGTTCGCTTGTATTTTGAAATAGCCCTGCGGCTATGTCTAGATTTGTTTGGGCCAGTTCTTTGATTTTTTTCTTGCCTAAGATACCTTGAATCGCCTGTTGTGCTTCATGCCAAACTAGGTGAACCGCACACTGGTTAGAAAACTGGCAGGCATCTTTGCCTTGCATACATACATTAAGATAGATAGGACCTTCGATAGCCTCAATGACTTCCAACAGGGTTTTGTCTTCAGCCCCCTCAGCTAACTTGACACCCCCTCCATTACCTTGAACGGATTTGATAAATCCCTGTTTTGCAAATTGAGAAACAATGGATCGCAGAAAACGCTGGGGGATATTCTGATTCTCGGCAATTTCACGTGCTGAGACCAATTGATCCCGATTGCGCCCAGCAAGATATACCATTAACCGAACGGCATATTCACCTTCATTGGTCAATCGAAAAGGCATGCTCTAATCTCCAAAAATATTCAATACTTAAAGACTGTTTATAAAATCTATTTTCATTATGCAGGTCAAGATAATTGTGAACATCCCAAATGCCATGCAATTAGTGATGTTTGAAAAATATTCCTGTGGGTTCATTGGAATCCAAATAATACCGAGTTAATTTCATAGTGCGCTCACTGCCCAATTGAGTACTACATTTTCCACAACGAATGACACGAATTGAACGAATTATGTCCCCTTTGGGATGGGCTGTCAGTTAGAGTCTAACTGAAAATAATTATCTTTGAGCCAGGCTACTCAATCAGTTCAATTTCCAGATAACGAGGTTCAAAGGCTTCTAAACTTTCTAAATCATATTCAAACCTGGTACGGCCATCTGATTGGGTAGAAATGCGATCCGGGTCCTGGGAAAAGCGGACTTTCTGGTCACCATAGACGACGGATAGCCCCCACGCTGGTAATGCATGATTCATGACAAACTTATACTGAAATTTGGGGTCTGCTTGTTCACTTATGGGTTGGTAGTTGAAGCCCAGTACAAGACGTGGATCATTTGTCTCGAAAATAAGCCACTCCCCGCTCTCATCTCTTACTCTTCCCGCGTTGAGGATTTCACCTGATCCTGTTTTCACCCAGGCCTGATCTGCATTTATGGGAAGCAAACATTCAAATCGAAGAGGAAGGGTGACGCTGGCTTTCAGTTGACCTGTCATCTTGACCTCATAACGCTTATAAGAGGGGCTGGGCATAACGGTCATCTCAAAATTAGAAAAGGGACTGGTCTTCGGTTGCCAATCTTTTAAAGCATAAATAATCGGGATGGCAATCCAAACACCTTCAGGTTCACCCTCCCTTAACGCTGGCTTAAACAGGGTGCGCTGGATAGCATTTGAAGCAATACGATCCAATTCTGGTTCAAGCTTTTGAGCCAGCCGTGTTTCGGTGACAACTCCTGATTCTGAAACAAAGGCCTTAACCACCACCGTTCCCTCAACACCCTGCTCTCGAACTGATCGTGGATAGTGAATACGTGTGCTCAGTTCTTCATATCCACCCATCGGTATGGGTTTAATAAGTTGGGGTTCTGGAACTTCGCTTTTGAACCAGGCACATTGCTGCACCAAGATCAACAGACTAAAAACGCTTAAAATTAATACCAGAGTACGTTTAAAATGGTTTCCGAGCTTTGTCGAAGTGCTCATCATACACCTCCCTAGGGTTAAAGGTTAATATAGGGGCATGATTGACAATAATAGCAATTAAACATCTGAATTGGTATCACATGGTCGCAGGATTTACCCAGATGAGATAATTGCCCACTAAAGTAATACCGCTACTCTATTATTGGGGTCTGTTTTGAGTTGGCCTAGCTAGTAATAGCGCCTAGTGCCCACAAATGACTGCTTCTTAAAGATGTGGTTTGTTTGGAGGAATTCTGGTTTAGTTATTCACCCATTAAACGGGCTCTAAGACTCGTACCGTCCACCTTATTCGTGGGAGTCACACCGAGAATATCACCTACTGTTGGTGCGATATCCACAGTTGCCACGGAGTCGGTCAGGATAACCGAGTCGAAATTCTCACGGCTAAAGACCAGGGGGATATGGCTATCATATTCATAGGGTGTTCCATGGTTGGTTCCATACGGACCGTAAAACAACCATCCCTTATCCACTAGCGTGTAAAGGTCAGGACTTAATTCAGAGTGGACAAAGCGACTCAAACGCATTTTCGGGGGGTCTGATATATCTGCCGCAAGCAACTCTGCTCGCGTGTAGAGACGATGAATTCCTTCAACAGATTCAATGGCCTGCTGCATGACAGGATCAACCTGCTTCGAATCAATTCCCATGGAATCCATCATAGAATAGTTGTAATAATAACAAGAACCTTTCCGGTGGATAAAGTCATGGTTTCCATAGAGCGAGTCAAGTTTTGCATAAGCTTTGGCTCGATTAGCCTGATAAGCCTCGCCATCGATGCGGCCACCTTGACGCCCCTGTACCTGAGTCCAATGTTCTGGCAACGGAAGCACTCCATGATCAGATGTCATCACAACGAGCACATTCTCAAGCCCGACTTGCTCATCCAGACGATCAAGAAAGTCACCAAGATATTGATCCATTTTAACCATAAGATCCATGGCTTCATGTGAGTAAGGGCCATAGTGATGACCCACAATATCCATCACGGACAGACCAATGGTTAACACATCAGGAATATTGTCCTGTCCCAGAGCTCCCACATCAACCGCTCGGGTTGCTAATTCAAGTGTCATCCGATCCATCCAGGGACGTCCGCCCATTTCACTAAAAATTTTACTGTCATCCCACTCTTCTTCAAAACCTAGTGGGAATATGGGCGTATAGTATTCATTCAAATAGCGATCGGATTCACCGAAAAAGGAGTCGGGATGGGCGTATTCACTATAAACACTATCGGGCCAAGACTTGGTCCAGACAGAGTCCCGATAGGAGATCATATTATTTTCTGTATTAAAGTCGGTTACCCATTGAGGTGTGTTTTCAAAATAGTAATCTGTTGAAGTAAATTCACCTCTCCAGTTATACCAGATAGCCGCATCAGGATTTTTGCCTCCCATGAGAATGGCAGCCCGATCTTTACAGGCAACAGAATATACTTTTGAATCAGGGGATACGGCCTTGAGCCAATCACCAAAAGCGCTGCCATTTACATTTTTATAAGAAACAGAGTAAGCTGGCGTATCCATTGAATGGGCCGATGAATCCTCCACACAGTAAATATTCTTCCCACTTTTGCGGTCATACCAGGAATTGCCAATCATCCCAGCAGGACCTGGATATAGACCAGACCCTAGTGCAAAATGACCAGGACCGGTGCCTGTATATCCATGTTCATGATGAGCATTATCAAAAGTGACGCCATGGTCATGCAACCATTTGAAACCATCCGTAAACATGGGTAAATAATTTGTATAAGTATGATGGGCCAACTGATCAATCGAGATCAAAACAACCAACCTGGGTTTTTCGACCTCTTCTTTACAAGAGATTAGAACTATTGTTGACAATAAAATCAGGATTTCACTTCGGATTGACATCTTTCCTCACATCTTTTTTTTCTGGAAAAACACTTGATGTGTCTCTCTGAGCCAGCAGAGCGACGGTCGAAGAGTGACTAGCATCAGGGTTTGTCCTTCGTCAGTCTCAGGATGACACAGTAACTTTAATTAACCTTTTTATGGTACGCAATTGATAGTGCTGGTAAATCATTAAACCGTCCCTCAATTAACGCTATTTTTTTTGACCGTCTCCAGCCCTTAACCTGTTTTTCAAAAGCAATTGCATCGTTCACTTCTGCGAAATCGACAGAATAAACAAGTTCTAACGGTCTTCTGGAAAAAGTATAGCTCCTTGGATCGTGCCCACTCTGATGCTCATATATTCTTTCATCTAATTCACTTGTGATACCAGTATAAAAGCTATCATCAGCACATTGTAAGATATAGACATGATAGGTTTTCATTATACTTGATTGTTTACCCTTCGACGAACTCAGGGAGACACGCTCCCATTTAAACTTTCCCCTTTAACAAAACACTTGATGTGTCTCTCTGTGCAAGCAGAGCGGCGGTCGAAAAGTGACTCAACATTATGGATCTGTCCTTCGGACTCAGGATGACACAACTCTACCTGCACAGATTAAAGTGCCTGCATCGTCTCCAATTGATCTCTTAATTTTATCAGTGTTTGATTATAATGATCCTGTTTGTCTTTTTCCTTGGCCACAATTGCCTCAGGAGCACGATCAACAAAATTCTTATTGGCTAATTTTCCTTCAACCGCTTTTAAATACCCGTCGGTTGCTTTGATTTCGTTTTCGAGGCGCTCCACCTCTTTTTCAAGATCAATCAGTCCCTCTAAAGGAATGAACAGTTCCATTTTTTCAACCATTGCAGAGGCTGAAAACTCTGGTTTCACCACATCTAGGCCAAACTCAATATCCTCAGAACGCGTTAATTTGGCTATGGTAGCCTGGGTTTTATTCAAAATGTCGAGTTGAGCTTGGCTATGAACCCGCCCGACCAACTTCACACTTTGGGATGGTGGCACATTCATCTCAGAACGAACCGTTCGAATAGCAGTAATCACCTTTTTTAGGAACCCCGTTTCTTTGGCTTCCTCAGGTGCGCGGAAAACGTCTCTAACTTCTGGCCATGACGCAACGATCAAATCAGGTTCGTTTTCAAGTTTAACCTGCTGCCAGATCTCTTCACTCAAGAACGGTGCGTAAGGATGCAACATTTTCATGATGTCTCTCAGAACATAAAT
>Ga0307989_1000359_pt1 | contig 30629 bp, 24 predicted proteins | sample EllFjometagen185_FD_203164 | JGI IMG/M metagenome (GOLD analysis project Ga0307989, IMG submission 203164) | Marine microbial communities from Ellis Fjord, Antarctic Ocean - #185 | ecosystem: Environmental > Aquatic > Marine > Unclassified | place: Southern Ocean | collected 2014-10-08 | reverse complement strand
TTGGATCATTATGTTTCAACAACGAATTAACTAACTTCCCGGTAGTTTTGTAATGGCGGATATAATAGTTCGGTGTTTGATCAGACCCAATAAATAAATCACGAGTTTTATCATCAATATCTGACGGTAATTCGATCGGTACATAACACACAGTTATATGTCCACCCACTCGATATTTACGATCAACTAATTCAATATCCCCAATATCTGGAGCATACAATATATCAGTTTCTTCAGATGGAAGATATTGAATTAAATGCTCTTTCTCAATTTCACTTTTCAATTCATCATATACACCAAAATCAATCGCGCATTCTTTCATTAATCGCAAATACACATTCGCGACGTCATGTTTAGTTTTTGATGTTTCATAAATGTACAAATCCGTTGACTCGCCACTGCCAGATACACTATGATATTCAAATACATGAACAAGTCGTTCTTTTTCCGGAATATCTATATGTGAATTAATACGAACCGCACGTCCAATAATTTGTTCGGTTTGAGTATATACCCATGTGGGTTCAGTGATATGAACTTGTTTGACACCTTTTAATGTAATACCTTCAGATGCAGCTCCTGAACCAAGAAGGATACGGATATATTCACCATTTGTATTATTGACATGATTGAACAACGTTTTCAACTTGTTTTTAACATCCGAATCTTCACTACCTGTATAAATGATATATCGCCCTTTTATCACATTGATATCTTTTATGTGTGGTTCATTTTGTTTAATTAACATTTCATATTCTATCACATTTTGTTGAATTTGTGTATATACAAGTTTGTTATATACAATTGTAGTGTCAGAAACCTCTTTAACCAATACATCCTGATGTCTTTTCATTTGTCTGTTTCGTGATGATTGTAACAATCTGATCAAATTGTCATTACGTTTGATTTTAGTTTCAATTTTTGGAATCAAATCATTTGCAATACCTGGTAATTCTATAGGTGTTACTGTTGTTCGAAATACATTGTCTTTTTGATCTAAAACTTCAATATCAAGTTTATATGTAAAACTATTATATACACTTTCATCGAACTCAATAAATGTGTTTTCATATGTACCATTGTCTTTGGAATATGTAGGATATTTTTCATCATCTTTCAAGTTTTTGTTCATAATTTCCAATAGTTCAGCGTACGATACAACTGACAATTTAATATACCCGTTTGCTTCTAATATTTTCGCAAATACATGAATACCTTCAACACGAACGAAATTAGAATAAACGAATGCTTTTCCGTCATATGTTTCTATATTTTTAATCATTTCACTCATTTTTGGACTAAATTGTTTGAGTTTAGTTGGTGTATTTTTTAAATATTCATATTTCAATTTGTCAAGTAATAACAATGATTTATTAACTTCGGTTGCATATAATTTGTCTAATGGACTGATACTGAAATATTTTTTATCGTTATATATATCACCCGGTTTTTTAAGTCCAATTATATTAGCAAACGCTTTTCGGATTTTATGAGAGTAATTTTCAGTTGATTTCATAGTTTCACGTAGATCTTTGAAACATTGATAAAATAGTCGTGAGTTTTCACCAAATACAATATTAATCGCACGAACAATATCCGGTGTATATATATCACTCATAAACTTCGTATATGCGATTTTTTTATTGGTATTTTCGGGAATAACACTTCGCAATATCCGTAAATGACGTTTTGTCGCATTATCAAGTAATTCACTTTTCACTTCAATCGGTGTATTTTCATTCATAAATTGTTCAAATTCAGATTCATTGAATATTAATCTCAATGCTTCACTTAATTTTGCAGTGTAATCACTCAAATCTTCAACTTTTGCAACATACTTCAACATATCAAAGAAATCACGTTTGATTGGACGTTTGATTGGATATATAACATCCGTTGGAAAACTGAAATTACTAACCTGTCGTGTATATGTTCTGAATACTCCAACATTTGTTGGTGAACGAGTGAATTTTTCAGAACTGCCGGAGTGTATATGTTGCAATTGTCTAACATTGCCTCGTTTGTTTCCACTCAATGCCATTCTTGCACCTTCTTCTAAATCGAAAAACATATCATATTCGCGTTGTTGTTGTTTTGACATTGTCACTCTAATAGGTGGATGATAAACGACATCTGGTACACCTTTTTTAGAACCAGAATAATAAGAAATCATTCCAGTCATCATTCGTTTCAATAATATACCTTGTTCATCAGTTAGTTGTTGACGACGTGTTTGTTGTGATGTAATTCCGAATTTTTTTCTAAAATCATGTGGATTTAATGGGAATAACGAACCACTACCATAACGTCCTTTCAATATATTCATTAAAATTGCCATTTCATATGGGTCTTTCCGAACTGGTGTACCCGACATCGCTAAAATCTTACAATTTCGCATATTCATGAAAAATTTGAATAAAAATTCTTGTTTTTTCGTTTCGTTTTTCATCAATGATACTACATTGTGGATTTCATCAATTATGTATAGTTTATTTCTCAATGGATTGACTTCGATTGGTATTGTATCATCTGTTAACATCGTATTTATCCATTTATCAATGTCCATATCTGCATATGATGGTCGTGCTTTTTCAAAATATTGGTCTGGGAGTGATTTAATATATGGAATCAAAGTAATTGAATTATAATGGAATATTTTGTGTTCTCGTGACGATATTTTCACAGTATCACCATAATGTGTTCTGTACAATTTTGACCATTTATTAATTTCTTCTTCCGTATTTTTACGGAGCGTTGCTGGAATTAGATACATAACATCAAATCTGCTACGTTCTTTCGCCGGTATATCTTTTTCGAGAGTATTATGTATTTCACGCATCATTTTATAATGGTCTTCTGCAACTAATATAGAGGATAGTGTTTTTCCTGAACCAACTTTATGATATAATAACAAACCTCGATTTATACTGTGTGGGGACATAAATCGTTGAATTACTGCTTGATGTTTCAATATTTTATTGTGTCCACCTAATACATCATATACGCCTGATGATATTTTGTCAAACTTATCTTTTATATTTACACTGAAGTTTGTTTTATATGTTAGAGGCCACAGATCATTATAATGTGTATCACCAGTTTTTCGCATATCATTGTGAATTGTCGGATATGTAATTCCATTTGTATTAAATATTGGAACATTAACGTCAACATCATTATGTCCTTCTCCCAACCAATTGTAATCTTCAACATTTTTTTCAAGTAACCATCGTGTGTGTAATTGTTGTGTAGGTTGAACAATCAATTTGTCAAGTGACGATGTCGTATTTTCGTCTTCTTCTGTAAGTGTTTCATATTCATCAAACCCCAAATCATCTGAATCCATTTGATTGACTTAATTGAACTACGTTTGAAACAATTTTCATATATAGAGAATGTTAAAAAAAGTTTATAATATACACAAAAACGAAACGATGTGTTCATATATGAAAATGTCACAAATTAATCCAATTCGAAAGACTAAAACAATATGTATAATTCAAAAATACGTTGAATGAGGTATCAAATGATTTTTACATGGAAAATACAGAACGTGAAATCGCAATAAAATTTAAATACCAACTTGATTGATCAATCAGTGTCATCAATTCCAACAATTAGATATTGATGTTTTTTCAATAAATAAAATGTACAATACCCAACATCATCAAAATACTCAATAAAATTTGATTTGAAACAATAATTTCTATAACGTTTTATCAAACCATTTAATTTTACAATCAAATCATCATTCATATCGTGTATTTTGAACATTTTTCGTTCAAAATGTTCTGTTACATATACATTTATTTGATTGATGATTTGATGTGAGACATTATCTATTTTTTCTTGATGTATTTTTTTGAAAAGGATGTAATTTAATTCATACTTTGTGTCATCATATGTTTTATCAACATATGTATGTGCCAACTCAGGATCTTTTTCGATCATATAATGTTCGTTTTTCGGTATATTACAAAATACCCGATGACCATTTGATGTATGTTGCATAATATGACCACATTTGTCTTGTTCCCAACCAATAGGAACATCATTCATTTGAATGTTATTTACAATTATTTCAAGTTCGCTCAAATCCAGATGATTGAAAATATTATTTATTAACTCATCTGATATGTCATATGTTTCAACGAGTTGATGTTTTATTTGATTCAATACGTAACTCAATAACATATTTGTCGTGATTGAAAAGAATTGTCGATAGTTAAAATCATAGTCAAATCTTAATGACGTTGAAAAAAAGAATATTTACTTTTATTTATCTCTTATATATACTGAATTCAAAGAACAGTTATAGTCAATTTCAACTGGAACTATGCAAAACGATATAGATAAATTTGTTAATTATATGCTCACAAAACTAATCACATTGGATAAATTATTGTTCAAACGCAATTTTGATATTATACAAAATCCAAAACAGTTGGAATTGGAAATTGCGTTTGGACGTTCTCCAAACGAATTGAATTTGAATAACATAAAAAAATTCCTCAAAAAATCAAGTATTGACAATGTCAATAAATTCAGAGAATCACACGCACTTGATATAACATATAATCAACATCAACGTAATCCGACGGATTACCATGACTTTCAAACATTGCGTTTTACGATAAATAATATAGATGACATAAAAGCATTTTGCGATTATCAAAGTACTCAATTAACACACGATATATTGTTACAACTAAACTATGAAATAATGGTGAAAAGTCGATTTGTAAAACCTAGTAAAACAGATTTATATGAACCCGATCTTGACACACAATTATCAGACGAATTATATGACAAATTTTATGGTCGACAGTATGACTGTCGATTTAATATTTCTGATGAAAAACCAATTAAACCCGATATAAATATACTAAATACCATAACACAACATCAAATCAATAAAACATATCGCTATAAGAAGCGATACAGTAACGAAATCAATAATGTTTGTCAAGTTGATATAACATTGACTAAGACTGGAAAAGGGAAGGATTTTATTACATCGAATTGTCTACGTCAAAAGGAATTAGTTGAATTGGAATTTGAATTTATTGGTGACCGGAACTTCAACCGAGATGAAAATAATCAATTGATTATAAACTCCGATTTTAAAGATTTCATTAATACGGTTGTTGTATATTACATCTATTTTAAAAATACATTACAACTAATCACTCTTACCGAATCATTAAATGTCGAACAATCTATCCAAAATATGAAATTGACAACTGTTAAAAACACATTTGTTGGTTATAATATTGTTCCACTAAACAATACAGTCAACATTTTCAAAACATTGATATATAAAAAGAACGATTATATTGTTACATACAAGGCAGATGGCGAACGTAGATTATTATATATATATAAAATATATAGTGATACACAAACGACACTGTCGTTCTATTTGATTAACACCAAACAAACAAATAATGTTGAAAAACTAACATCTGTTACGATTAACAACACTATATTGGATATGTTTTATCAGAATCAATACATGAAACGTGAAAATAGTCATTATATATTTGATTGTGAAATGTTTGATGATGTAAGTGGCAAAATAGTTTACATATTTGATGTAATTGTATATGACGATTCACTTCCAGATACAACATATACATTCGATAAGAGATATTTAGATATGTTGCGATTCAAATATATAATTGATACAGTCATCGTTAAATCTGGTGATGAACAAACAAATGGATTGAAAAACTTACTGATAAAAGAATACTACTATCCAAATCACATTTATCCATATTCGAGTGTATATGAATTAATAAAAACCACAAATCCCAACATTTTGAAATATCAAACGATTAAAACTGATTTCAATCAATTAAATGATTATTTTCCCATCGGACTGATCGATACAGAACAAACAGATATTGAAAAGGTTGTACAATTGTACGAAGGTATTGTTAATGGAATGAAACAAATGTATTATCCATATTTAACACAAGTGTATTATACAAACGAAGTGTTGAATGATGTGTATCTTACATTTACTACTCATATACAACATATATCTGGACTACACAGTAAGAATAATTTAAAATTACAGAAAAAAGATGTCGAAATCAAATTAGATCACAACACAATAAAATTAACTGAATTGCAGAATATTCTTTCACATGAAGAAGTATCAGATATACATATAGAAAAGGGTAACGAAAGTATACCTAAAATAACGAAATTTGTGATTAGTTACAAAAAAATGATCAACCTATTGAATGAATTGATTGAAATGGTCGACGTATTTGAAGTGGTAATTCAAACAAATGTATTTGAATTATATTCTGGATTGTACAATTTATTATATGTTTCAAATACAATTGAAGTGTTGAATGTATTGAAGTACAATCAAATGAAAGAATTGAAAAAACATGTTATAAATGACGGAATAATTATAATGCCAACAGATGTTCCATATCCTAAAAAAGAGTTTGCTGAGAAAAAAATAGTTGAAGGCAAATTGTCAGATACGGACGAACAAAAAAATAAAATACAAGTCAACACATTTGACCATCAACGAAAAATTTGGTTAAATCAATTCAAATGGAAACCGATTGAAAAACTAACCATCGATTTTCGATTAGAACTCACACAGACAGATGATGAAGAATATACATATAATTTGATGATGACGGATAAACGTGTACGTGGGAAAGTATACAGTTTATTTTCACCAACTGAATTGTATGAACAAACTTCGGATGTTTCGACTCTGCGAATTAGTAGGAGTGATATAAATAAAACACGAGAAGACAATGTACAGATAATTTCAGGAAGTGTGTATGAATGTTTATTTGAAAATGGACGATGGATTGCATATCGTTCGCGTTTTGACAAAGATTTTCCAAATCAAGTACGTGTTGCATATGAAGTATGGAGTTTAATTAATAACGATGTCAAACCAGACTTTATGCTGAATATCAAAAACGCGATAACTCACACTAAAAATTTATCCGTTCTAGAAGATGAAAAAGGAAGTTATTTTACAACAGACGAAATACAAAAAAGTCAACGAACAATAATGAACAAAGTTCATTTAACAATGAAACGCATATTATATACATTGACAGTTCGTGAGTTACCTGTAACTTCACATAAAAAAGTGTTTTTATATGAAACTGCATGTGGACAATTTGGCGATTTACATAATTGGAGTAATATTGGAATTACCGATTTGTTTGTGACCGACATTGATTATACTGCGGTTCTCGAAGGAAAAAAACGATTGGAGACCAGTTCATACAGAATAAATTTGAACGGTTATGCGATTGTCGATTTAACAAAATCAATTACTGATCTAAATGCTGTATTAAGTAAAAATATACCAATAAATGAACACAAAAAGATGCAAGAAACGCTTAAAACATATTTCATTGATGAGACACCGCAATTTGACATATCTAGTTGTCAATTCGCATTACATTACTTCTGCAAAAATAAGGAATCGTTTGCAACATATATTTACAACGCAACGTTGAAATTAAAAAGTGGTGGATTTTTCATTGCGACTGTGATGGACGGGAAAAGTGTATTTGATATGTTACATGGTAAAAAGAGTATTAATGGTTATATGAAAAGTAGTTCTGGTGAGAATGTTGAAGTATGGAACATAGAAAAAATAATTGAACATGGTGAAGAAAAATGGATACGATTGCAAGAATTTGGACAAGGGATCAATGTAAAAATTAATACTATTGGCAAAACACACACTGAATATTTGGTCAATGTAGATGTAATTACGAAATTTTTAGCAACTAAACAAATTGATTTAGTTCGTACAGTGAATTTTTCGAGTTATACATCTAAACTGTATATGAAATCCGATGAATATAAAGGATTAAAGACATTCAGTGATCTCCACGTGCTGTTGATGTTTCGTAAGAAGTAAAACATTTTCGATCAAAACTCAACTCAACTATGAAATGAAAATAATCAGATTTGTACGAATGATATTGATCCACTTAAATCCCTGCAATAACGTTCATGTGAGTGGTTGGGGGGGTGTATAATCATGTTTTTTTCAATTGTATATATAGTTTAAAAATATAATTAGATATATTTGAATTATATATTTGAATTATATTTGAATTATATTTGAATTATTTGAATTATATATTTGAATTATTTGAATTATATATTTGAATTATATATTTGTTTACTTACTACAATTGTATTACTTTGTGGTTCCAATCGATTAAACAATTACATATAATAGACGAATGACGGAAGAACAGCAGAGTAACACGTATTTCGAAAATTACAAGGATGATACTTTAAAATTGACAAAAGTTGTCAACCATCCACACGTAAAAATCTTGATGAAAGAAGTAATTGACATATTCAATAAGTCTCACGTTCAATATTGGATTGACCATGGAACGCTACTTGGATGTTTGAGAAATAATAGGTTTATTCCATGGGATGATGATGCTGATATATCAACATTTCAATCCAATCATAAAAAAGTGGAAAAATTGTTGAAAATGATGTGTGATAGAAGTCCGACACGTTACTATTTAAAGGTTGGTGATCATTTCTGTTATTATTTTTCAAAAGAAGAAAACACGCATATTGATGTGTTCTTTTATCGCCCAATTGAAAACGCGCCTCATATTTATGAACTTATTCATGGCATTCCGTGGCATTTATGGAGTGAAGATATTATTGGTCATTTGCCAAGTTGTAAATTAGAAGGGTTGATAGTTAAGATTCCGAATGGAGCAGAAATACAAATGGAGCGTCATTATGGAATTGGTTGGCGTAATGTGGTTCATAAATATCAAAGTGGAAAAGAGAAAGAATATTATTCCAAATCACATACCGATGAATATCATCAAATTCTGGATTGGAAGTTATTGTGGGAAGATGACAGACAAGACAAAATCGATCAATATTTCGAAAAATATCCTGAAGAACGTGAACGGATTGAAAAAGAACGTTCGGAAATACTAGAAAAAGAGAAGAATACAATAACTGAACCAATACAAAAAACAACAGTTGCTCAGATAACTCGCGAACAAAAAACACATCAACGCAAAGAACATGAACGTAAAAAGAAAGATGCACAAAACGCACGTCGTAAAAAACGTTCGTAAATTCACTATGCTGATACTAGACTCTCCTCTTTTTCACCATTTGGATTTTTTTTGACAATATAAATCAATCGTTTGAACATCTTAACTCCTTTTCTACATCTAAACATAAACAAATCATATGCCAAATTGAATATTGGTTGTATAATACCAAGTAGACCAACTGTAAAAGCAATACTTGTACCAATCGCAGTTTTATAACTTACACTGTAATAATAATTTGTTTCTGGTGATATAATTACTAAAACATCACTCGACGTTTTAACTTTATCATAATATTTATATGTTTCTTTGACATGGACCTCCCCATCAAACCCTTTTTCAATGTTGGATGCAATTACCAAATCTTTATGATCGTTTCTCGCAGGAGTCGAATTTTTATAATGGTCAGTTATTATTTGATTTTGTAATCCTAATTCATTATAATGATATAAATTAGATGATGTAGGTGATGTAGTCAATGTTATTTTAACACTACATCCATCTAACTCGTTGATTGATGTATCAAAAACCCATACCTTAAAGTCTTTTACATAATATTCATTTAAATCACATGGCGACGAGAACTCCAATTTTGAATCGATATTTTGGTAATGAATAATTGACGCCTTTGAACCGACGGAAGTGTAATCTTTTACAATTCGTGTATTTATTTCAACTGTATCTGTGTAATTCATCGGCGATTCATGTATTTTTTCTGGATTAATAAATTGTAAATACGTAAATATCGCAGTGCCTATCAACCATAAAATAATACATGATGCAAATACACATCTCTCACTTCGTGCGTATTGTCCTGTTAGTAGTTTTCCATCAAACAAATTTTCCAATATCGGTTTACCATGTCGTTTGTGATAATCGTATCGTTTTTGTTGTCGTGTAGGTTGTGCTACACCGAATGATTGTGCATATATTCCAACAATTCCTGGATTTTGTTTACTTTCATCTCTGACAGTATCATCGTTTGGAATAATACTTGCATGAGGATATGTCGCCATCTCAACATGTGTAGTCATTATTTAAAAATATTGTATGTTATAAATGATAAACAATGTTAGTTATGTTAACTGCATAACAATATTAAACTATTTTTTCATTGTTCCTTTTCTAATTATTATTTTCTAATTATTATTTTCTAATTATTATTTTCTAATTATTATTTTCTAATTATTATTTTCTAATTATATTTTCTGATTATTTATTTAATTCAAAGTCTTTGTTATATAACTATTTAAATAACTAAACAAAACACGATGACCGACGTATTAAGCAATATACAAGACAAAATCAGTGAACTACCACAAGCACTATATGAAGCAATCAAAAAACCATTTATTGCAATATATGACAAATTGATAGAAATATTTAAAGACTATGAGAATTATATCTATATCGCACTTATAGTTATTGGTATACTGTTTATGATGAAGATGATTACACAATTTATGATGATCAGAAGTCTTTCATCATCAAATACATTGATGACCAATGTTAATGATATGTTACAGTAATTGGACTCACGATGATTATTTCACAGTGTTCAACAATTCATATTTTCTCTCTACAATATGGACATGGTTCATCTATGTCTTTTAATTTTCCATAACACTCTATACACTCTATACACTCTATACACGTCGCATGTCGCTTATGACATTTCATTCCATATATCATCCACATCTTCTTCCACACATATGGTACGCGTTCCATTTCCTTTTTCTTGCAATTTCAATTCTTTTGTCCAATCTTTTGTCCAATCTTTTTCCACTCTCCAATTTTTCCATTTTTGTCAAACTGGTCTTTATATTTTTTACATAATGATATTAAATATTTAACTACTTCTACATGTCCATTTTCACATACCCATCTAATTCCATCATCATATTCATGAATATCTGGTTTGTAGTCCAGTGTCATTAAATATTCAAATGTCCACATTCCAAATCCAAATTCATACATATGTATGAATTTCTAGTTTGTCTTCGAATGTCATTAGATATTTATTTTTTTGTAAATATTTAAACGTCCATTTCTACATGCATATCTAAATCCTTTATCATTATGTGCATGAATATCTAGGTTGTCTTCGAATGTCATTAGATATTCTAAATGTCCATTTTTACATACCATTCGAAATCCGTGTTTATAATCTGAATAAATACCATTTTTAACCAAATCAATATTCAATTGACCCGTGCTACAAGCATCAGAAAAATCGTTGTTCATTTAAATTGATAATTAAATATTTAAAAGAATCGTGAATTATTTTTTCAAAGCATTCAAAAAATCACACAACTATGTACATTGATGTTAATTAGTTGTTTGGTATTTGATTATCTTCTGTTACATATGACGCACCAATTATATGTTGAACACCTACACGACGAACATGGTCGCGTGTATCAGTTCCTCCTTGTGCCCATAATTGACTATTCCATTCAACCGGTAATATAACCCGTTCCACTCTTTGTGGATTTCCATACTTAGGTAATGGGATAAATCTATTTATACCTGATTCGTGAACCGCATCACCTAATTTTTTAGTTTCTGTATATGTTCCGAATGTTAATTGTGTTTCACGATCAACAACTTCCGGAATGATCGACATACGAGATGCTCCTTGATACGGTTGCGTTTTAAATGGTCGAGCATATAACTCACGAATTGCACCATTGTGTGTCATTGGAACATGAGTCAATCCAGTATCTATATTGACATATTCTGTTCCATTCCAATACTGTCGTTGGTGTAAACGATTTGGTGTAATTTTATTGATATAGTCATCAACTTTTTCAGGATTATAACCATAATATGTATTGTAACTTAATGGTTGTTGACTTTGATGATCCTTCGTTGCGATAGAACATGTATCGTCGTTTAATTGGGATAATTGATAATAACTGAACATTTTAACAATTTTTATGTGTTAATGCGAAACTTTTTTCAAAAGTCTATATATAATACAAAGTTAAATTAATATCTCCATTATGTTAAGTCAGACTAAATATGATAATTGTGCAGTTGGTAAATGGGCATCTGAAAATAATGGTATTACCGATCGTTTAATGGACCCTGTTAAATATAATCACCCTCAACCCAAGTTTTTCGAATTTGGACTTATTGGTGGAAATACTGTAAGTGTTCAAGCAACAGACATGGTTAATTTAGAATCTGAATTATCTGGACGTTCATATTATGCAAGTAAATGTCCACAAATGAAATGGTTGGATGGACAATCAAAAGTGTGTCCATCTAATAATCCTGATTCATTTCCCATTGGAGTTGATGATACACATGGAATTGGTTGTGCGATTGAACTTGATTTGAAAGATAAAAAAACTGATACATTCATCAAACAACAACGATATACACAAGTATATGTTCCAGACTTCAATTACTCAGATAGTGAGTTTGATCCACAACCATTTGAACCTACATATTTAAGCAAATATGATGGAAACATGTAAAATGATTTTACATTACGTTTAGAAAGATATATGCCAGTAAAAATCAACCGACTATATTCCTCTTACTTCAGGGCCCGGTGATGGTTCTTTAGTAGCTGTTTGTTCCTCATCATCATCCTCCTTTCCTTTTGGTTTTTGTGTATCATCATCATCCTCCTTTCCTTTTGGTGACGCAATCACACCTTCTTGTTCTTGTGTATACGCAATCACCCCTTTTAGAGTTGGATCATTAATATCCCTTTGTATATATCTCGACTTCTTTGCAAACTTTATATTAATTTCGTTGGTTAAAGTACCATGTGACGAATTCAATATATCCAACAATGTTGGATTACTATACAATTTATATAATACATATGCGACATATATTCTATTATGTGAGTAATTATCAATGATCATATCTTTCAATGAAATATAATTAACAACACAACCCGTGTTTTTATCAAAATAATCCATGATTTCATCGAAATCTGTATACACCGGTTCTTCACCTTGTGAAATAACCGACGTTGGCATGTCTCCAAAATCACTCATGTCACCATGTGAAGAACCATGCTTTTTGAATAAAGTCGGTGATGTTCGTATACTACGAACACTCGCCGTTTTTAATGATTTATTAAAAGTGGCTGGGTTAGTGGTTGAAGTGATTTCGCGCAGTTTCTGTTTATCCGTTATTTCACTAAATGGAACGTATTTGATGGTTGTTGTATCGATTTTAATTTCATTTTTATATATTAAATTAACATATGTTGAATCAGTAGTTGATATCCCAGTCATCCTATTTATCGATTTAAACAAGTTATTGTATTTCTTTACTGTACTGGATGGAAGTGTACTGGATGGAAGTTGTAATTTAGAGTTTTTTGCAAATATATAAAATAAATACACATATACGCCATTGAAATACTCTGTACTATTCCCTTTGTAGTTTTTAATTATTTCGGTGGATGCATTTATTGTTTTAATTAGTGATTTCATTGTATGATCAATATATGATGGATAATCGATGAATATATCTGATTTTATATTTTCTGTTATTGTAATTACTTGACCAATTTGAAAAACATATGTTTCCGATTTAAGTACTCGCCTTTCTATATTTTTAAACGCGGTAATATCTTTGGGTTTTGTTACACGTCCAATCGTTGCAATGATAGATGATTCCATATTATCTCTATTATCGGACGTCTGATAAATATTTTGATAATGTATATATATATATACATTAAAAAACATATAATAATGGATTACTTAATACTTGTCATATTCGTTGTATTCTTATGTATTATTTACAGTACGATTATTAAAACCGAACAGTTTCAAGTTGTGATGAATAACAAATTAGTCAATGATGAATTAGAAACCAGTCCAAAAACAATCATAAAGAATCTCGGAACTGATCTAAATCAAAGTGACTATTATATTGAAGAGAAAACAAATGACGCACCATTCAACGCATCAAATAACGTTTCATATTTTCAACAGGCAGATTTCACATCTGATACATTTGATAAATCAGGGTATTTCGAAACTATCACTCGTCCACTAATCCCTCCTAGTTTACAATATTTGTAATATATACATTGTACGTGTTAGTAAATTGTATTTTAAATATGTATATCGTATATCATAAATCACATACGAAATGAAATGAAATTAAAATTTCTGATTTTCACACGGACATGTAACCGCCGAATATTTTTCGACGAATGTTACAACTCAATAAACCAATTAAGTACACATGAAAACATAACTGTATATCATTTCGTTTCATATGACGATAGATCAACATTATATAGTTATTTGAATGATGACAAATATTCAGATGTGATCAAGGTCAAAACCAATAAAGTCAAACGTGAAAGTTTCGAACACTTTCCCTACAATCTGTATTTTAATCACTTATATGATCATGTGATCACAAACTATAATCATTTATACAATGATCACACATGGATTTTGTATTTGGATGATGACGATTTATATATTGACAAAGAGATATTGGTCGATTTGTATGATATTATAACACGTGCAAATTATAATGAAAATCTGTTATTATTGTGGAAAGTAAAGTTTCCATTTCGAGTAATTCCATCATATTCATTTGGAATTAAACCAGAAATGGGTGAAATGTCAACGATTGGTATATGTCATAATATAATGATGTATAATTATCCAAATATTCGATGGGATAATATGAAACAAGGAGATTATCGTTTTGTTACTCGTTTATTTAATTTGGAAAATATAAAGCATGTTTGGATAAATAAAATATATACTGCAATCAATTACAGTGAAGGTGTAGGAGGTTTAGGAATGGCGAAAGATAAGAAACCTATTAAAAAGATTACTGTCGAAAAACACAATGAATCAGATGAAATAGTTAAATGTCCGCATTGTAATATTATGACTAAACGACGATATCTACATGATCACATACAACGTAAACATGAATATAAACGTAAATGCGATGCATGCAGAATGACATTTAAACATGAGAAAACATATCGACAACATTTGAAAAGTAAAAATCATTTGAGCAAAGTTCGTATGCGCGCAACTGCGAATCAATCGAGTATAATTACTACTCCTCACTGAAATACAAAATCATGCGTCGGATTAATTAAAGTATACGCGATTTTAGAAATATTACATTTCTATCAGAGTTTAATGTATTCGATTGGAATTCATCCAATTTGATTGTGTCTGTCGGTGGTGTTGGTGTTGGTGTTGGTGTAGGGGTAGAAGTTGTAGTTGTAGTTGTAGTTGTAGTATCAATAATCGGCATAGGTAAAGTTGGGTGTTCTACCATTTCTGGATGTTGTGATTCAAGTTTTAATAGTACATTTTTTGTATAATCACTATATCGTATAAAAAGCGTATAAACATGTTTCCATTGAATATGAAATTTAAATCGATTAATCGGTTTTAATGAAAAATACACATTGTTTTTGAATGTAATGTTACCACCCCATAGGAATTTATATTTTCCATCTTGATATTTTACGAGTTTTACATAATCACTAATGTGCATTTTGGAATAATCTATATTTGGAATTGTCATAATTATGTAACCTTCTTTTAAAAGGTCGTCTTTTAATTTATTGAACTCCTTTTCGAAATTTGCATTCAGTTTCTCTGCAAAAATATCAGTCTTCGATTTACCAGTTTTAACATATCCACCATAACTTTTCGACATGTTTGTTTGGTTTGTTTGATATTATGTATATGAATAACATATTTATTGATGTAATTATTGAACGATAATTAAATAATCCTTTTTTCCACCGTTTGAAAAAACAAATTGAGTAATATTCACATACAAATTTATAACTTATAAATTTATAACTTACAAATTTATAACTTACAAATTTATAACTTACAAATTTATAACTTACATATTATATCTCTTTAAATTCTGTAAATCAATCCATTCAAATCACACCTGCGTCTAACATAAATTGTACGTACATATATTTTGTAAATCATACAATGAACACTAATCAATTAACATACAAATCGATCGATGATAACAATCGTTTTGTGTTGAACAATGATACATACGAACATTTAAAGTCATTGACACCAAGATTTGGAGATGTGGGCGAGATTGTATATTATAGAACTTATAGTAGAATTAAAGAGGATGGCACACAAGAACATTGGGCAGATACAATATATCGAGTAATCAATGGAATTATGACAATTCGAAAAGATTGGTATTACAAAATGAAGTTTCCATGGAATGAACAATACTGGCAAAAATTTGCATATGAAATGGCAACTAGTATGTTCAATATGAACTTTTTACCAAGTGGACGAAATCTGTGGGCAATGGGAACTGAATTTGTATATAACCGTGGTTCAGCTGCATTATATAATTGTGCAGCGGTTGATACAAAAGACTTGTTGAAATCTGCAACGTGGACAATGGATATGTTGTTAAACGGAGTTGGTGTAGGGATTGGTGTTGATTGGGAAGGAAAATATGTAAAAAAACCAAACAAAAATGACAAAGAATTATATGTCGTTGAGGATTCGCGCGAAGGGTGGGTTGAAAGTGTCAAACGGTTGTTAAATGCATATGTTCCATGTTATGATATTGCAAAACAAGAAATGGAAAATTCAATGAGTTGTTTTGACATTGAACAAGTTGTTACAAATGATCAAATGTACTCTAAGTTTCCACAATTTGACTACTCACAAGTTCGAAAAAAAGGTGCACCATTGAAGTCGTTTGGTGGTAAAGCAAGTGGTCCCGAACCATTAATAAAATTACATAAACATATCGAGAATACGATGGATTGTTATTTATATAAGAAAATGGGAAAAACACAATGTATCGCAGATATATTTAATTGTATTGGTGCATGTGTTGTAAGTGGAGGTATTCGACGAAGTGCAGAGATTTTGCTGGGACAACCCGATGATGACGTATTTATCAATTTGAAAAATACGACTATGTTTCCAGAACGAGCAGAATGGTCGTGGATGTCGAATAATACAATCGTTTTGAAAGAAACTGCGGATTTTGAAGAGAAATTGCCAACAGTGATTGATAATATTCGGAAAAATGGTGAACCCGGAATAATGAACTTGGTCGGAGTTAAGAAGTGGGGACGGTATGGACAAAACGACGATGTACGACAAGAAACTGCAACATTATGTAATCCATGTTCTGAGATTCCATTGGAACCATTTGAAGTGTGTAATTTGGCGGAGATTTTCCCTACTCGTTGTAAAACACGTAAAGATATATTTGATGCGGGTAAGTTTGCAACGTTTTATTGTGTGACTGTTTCATTGTTGCCTACACATCATCCAGAAACGAATCGTGTGATTGCACGCAATCGTCGAATTGGTATAAGCATGTCTGGAATTGCCGATTTGAAGGATGAAATTGGAGGACTCAAATTAACTAGTTTATGTCGCGGATTGTATAAACATATACGAAATGTAAATAAACAATATGCAAATGATGCGGGGGTTCCTGAATCAATTCGAGTTACGACTGTTAAACCGAGTGGAACACTTAGTTTGTTGGTTGGATGTTCTGCTGGTATGCATTATCCAATTCATAATTATTGTATTCGTCGAATTCGAATTGCCGATAATCAACATATTATGCCTTTATTAATTGAAGCAGGAGTACCTCATGAGAAAGATACATATGCAGATAATACACAGGTGTTTGAATTTCCATTGAAATCGTCTGAAACAACTAGATGTGCACGAGAAGTGGGAGTATATGAACAATTTGCGTTGTTATCATTGATGCAACGTGAATATAGTGATAATATGGTTTCATGTACGATTTATTTTGACAAAGAGAAAGAAGCGAATCGATTGGAAGATGTAATTGCAGAGTTTATGCCAACAATTAAATCTGTGTCTCTGTTGCCACACACGGATACAAATACTGTGTATGTACAAATGCCGTATGAAGAAATAACAAAAGAGGAATATGAACGACGTGCGGAGATGATTCAACCAATTGATTGGACGAAGTTGAATAAATCGGATGGAATGGAAGAAACGTATTGCTCGACTGATATATGTGAAATTAGAAGTATGCAAAACTGAAAACGTGTAATAACATTATTTTTTCTTTGTTCCGTATGATTGGGAAAAAGACGTTTGTTTGTAACAAATAAAACAACAACCTATAAAACAACCACCTGATACATTCAACAATACATAATGGCCAGATATATAACCATTCTTATTGTCATACCTCATACATAGAAACATTTAGTTTAGACTGACCAGTCGAACTTTCGTCTGCCATTTTTATCACTATACAACATATATTTTTAAATTCAAAACAAATAATTAGAAATATATTATCATTAATAATGTTTTATTGTTATAATATAGCATTTTATAGCATTTTTTTCGTTCTCAACGTAAAATAACGTAAAATAAAGTAAAATGGACGCAATAGTTAACATCTCAAACAATTTTGCTAATATAAACAACAAAATCATTGATGATTACAACAATATAATAAAACACAACCAGTCAATAAAGAACATTGGTTCGTTTATTAAAAACATACAAGTCGCGTTTAGAGAAAATACTGACGCAGTGAAAAAAATAATGGTTAATATTCGCGATCAGTTGGATGTAATCAATGATAAAATGGATGGTTACGATTATGTTGATCCGAGTGGGTCTGGTTTCAATTCATATCAATTGAATGATGAAACAAAACTATTAGTAAAACAACAAAGTGAATTGATCGCAAAACTTGAAATATATGAAACCTGCGTCAATTTATTTGACACACAACTCAATAAACTACTGAATACAATCGTTTCATATACTGATCCAACATTATATGACAAAATATTATATTTAGTTGATAAAATGAAAAGTATTCAACCAATTGATCATGATGGACGTATTCCATATCGGAAATATGAAGTAAATCAAGCAATGATCTTATTATCTGATTATTTACCGACCACTCGTGATTTAGCAGTCGCATCAAATATTGGATTGACTGAAAATAAAGTGGGTTTTATCAAAAATACGTTAGATCCATACATTGCTGATACATTGAGTACATATAAAATAGAAGATGGAGAAGTGAAACAAGTGGTAATAACAAATAATTACTTTACTGGTGGTATTTGGGTTTTAGCTCCGCAAAATGCAATTGATTTTGAATTATTCAATATGAAACCATTTATACAATTCAACGTCGGTGAACACAGATTGAAATATGTATTTACACAATTTTCAAAACAAGCGAAAGAAATGGTTATATTACGAGACGAAACATTGAATTTAAATAATATTGAAAAATTCAACAAAAATCAAAGTCATATCAAAAATGCATTTGCCAAAATTAAAAAAATGTTCGCGTAAATTCGGTGTTTCATATCACGAAAATGAAGTTCAGAATATACATTAATATTGTGTTACCAATCCAGAATAATGACGAAACACACACTCTATAAAATATCCATATAAATAATCTGGTTTATTGCGACATAATTTATTATCATCAATATAATCAATTCGTGCTTCAAGAGATTCTATATATTTTTTACGTGTCCCACTATACAACGATATCGGAATTTGAAAAACATTATTAACTTTTTCAAAAGTTATATCAAAATCTCTTATATGATTAAATATACATTGTGTTAACAAACGGGCAACTCTACCATTTCCATTTTCAAATGGATGAATCAATAAAAATTCGGAGAATAATACAGTTGAGAGTTTCATTATTTTTTCTATTTTTAACTTGTCATCATCCAAATTTATTATGTCTTTCAATTTTATTTCAACGAACTTTACAAGAATTCGTAAATTCTTTTCAATATTTTTCGGTATATTATATAATGATTCCGCACGTGATGTTTTATCCGGTCCTACATGAATTGTTCGATATGTACCAGCAGTTGGTATTATATTTTTTCCTATTTTTTTATGTAAATCGATAATCAACGTCTCTGAAATTTTAGATATGTTTGTTTTCATTATATAATCAATTGCAGTATTTATATTCACACATTTTTTTGCCATGTATACGATCTTATCGTTCTCTAATTTATCAAAATCGATTTCATGGCATTCCATTGTATGTTCTATGATGTCATGTAGTTTGGGAACGTCATAATCATTCACACCTGACTCTGATATGTACACTTCTTGTAAATATTTGAATTTTAAGTTTGTAATACCGGCAACATCATTTGCAATGTCCATATTTTTTACTTCATCTATCAAAGTATACACATAGTTCATATCAAATACATGTGGTTCCGCATTTTCATATGTTTTTAGAAATTTTTGTTCTAATTTATTATAAATATACTCTAATTTTATTTCATATGGAATGCTCATCTAACTAAATTTTATATTTAAAAATTTATGCAATCGCACTTTTTTAAAGTTAATTGACAATTTTTATGTAGTTAATTTACTTTATATAATATAGATATGTAAAATAACAGAATGTCAGATATAGGATTTATCAAATATCTGTTCAATTCATATATTGGAAGAGATCCAACGACTGATGAATTGGGAACATGGATACAAGAATACAATAAATTAGAACCAACAAATCGAAAAGAACTGATAACTGACAAATTCAAACAAAGTGATTTGTATTTGAACTCATTTGTTGATCAATTATATACAAAATATTACCACCGTTCTCCCACAAGTGACGAATTGAAACAATCGGTTGATCAATTGAAAACCAAAACAATTGATCAACCCACATTGATAAGTCAATTCGAAATGTCGATTGAATACTTTATTGTTGAAGCATACAATAAATATCTGTTACGTGATCCAGAAACAGCCACTCGTTCTGCACGAAAACCTAGATTGACTGAACAAAAGAATGAATGTTTGAAAACGAATAGTGTAGATACATGCAAATTCAACTTACGAAATATATTGAAACCCCAGATGATGAATTCCTCTGAATATAAAGGGAATGTTGTTAAAAAACTTTACAACACGTATTTGAATCGTGTACCGTCAGAAGAAGAATTAAAAGCGTGGAATGATGCATATACAAATAATAGGATTAATGAACAACACATAATCCTGTATTTGAAAACATCTGACGAATATAAATCGACACACAATGTTGATAATCTGTTCAGTTATGAAGGGCAAACTCCTAATACCAATTATACTGGTTTGCTGGATATATCAAATAAAAAACTCAATTCATATGCAAGTGAACTCGAACGTCAAAGTACTCGAATGTTCGAGTTTACAGAACATCAAAAATCTGCACTCGATAATCGGACAAATACACCAACTACAACTAGAATACATAACTCATCTAGAGTACGATACCACGGTATCGGTTATCTGGATAGATCATTACACTCATGTCCAGATGGATATGCAATGCATGGTATAACATGGCACAATTTATCAAATTATGGATTAGAAGCAAAAGCATTGTGTAAAAAGATACAACCGGATATGAATGTTCCTAACTATGCGTCTATATATAATAGTGCAGTTGAGAGATTTGGCGTAGGTGGGTGGGATAGTTTGCCTGATTGGAGCAAACAAGGGTTGAGTTATGATGAATGGATACCTTCTAAACCCGTCGAAGAGGCAAAAGACAATCTAATTAAAACGTATGATGTGATCAAACCTTTATTACCTAACTCATCAACTTTGATTGAACCATTCGATCAAACAACTCACCAACATACTACAAATCAAAATCATGCTAACCAAACCCAATCATTGGTCAAATCAATACTAGATCGATTGTCTCAATTTGGACAACAAATCAAACACAAAATAAAAATGTATGAAACGTTTGATCTCGCATATTCGACGAACACGAATAAAAATGGAACAACTGATATTACACAGATGATTGATAATTTATATACAAAATTTTCAATGAATGGAATCTGTGAGTTCCGCAATATTGTTGATCAATTAAAATCATATAATGATTTGAACGAAATGTACACTGACCGATTTTTGTATTTGGTCAATTTGTCACATTTTAATATTGACACACGTAATACGTTACGTAACATAGCACAGTCAGTTAAACAACTTTATAACAACACACACAATTTTGTGATTGCGAATCCTGATGATTTGTTACTCTCTCGAGTAAAAGGATTGAAATCGAATAAACATGGATTTGTAATTGATGACAATGGTTTGCCACATGTAATGAATAATCAATTGAGAGAGTTTAATACGAAATGTATGTATGTTTGGATTGTTGCGAACGAAAACGGATTGAAGAATGTACCAGCAGTGATAAAGTTTGATATAAGTGCAAATAATATTTATCATATCACGAAGAAAATGTATGATAATATCAAAAATGGGATTCATACAAATAATAACTTGGTTGAATCGTTAAACTCTTTAAAATCCAAACTCGGTGATCGAATTGTTGTTGAAACGGATGAACACTTTTCAGTAAAATATGAAAATCTGCAAAATCAACTGAGTGTGTTGTTTAAATACATCGACCAATTAATAATAGAAAACGATAAACTTATTTCAGATATATCAATCGACGAAATTGATTTATATACACAACCCGATTTGAGTGATTGTATAACCCGATATTCAGGTCGTGGCGGTACTACATTTTCTGATCCAGAAAAAAGGATGATATATTTTGATCGCTTCAATGCAGAATGCCCCGACGGATATGGGATGAAATCATACCAGTTCGTTCGAGAAGGAGGAGGAAAATATATAGTCAAATATAAATGTTGTCGTATTTAATTTTCATAAAAAGCATTTAATCACATATGAGAAGCGATTATATTATTTAATCCACTAACTCTCATTCCTTCTTTAACTTGTAATATATATTTTGACGTAGGAAAAGTAATATCAACTCTACTTCCAAGTTTAATCATTCCTAAATAATCACCTTGTTTAATCGATTGATTTTCTTTAACATCTGTCTGTATTACACGAGCAATTAGTCCCGCAATTTGTGTAACTGTTATAATTTCATCTGTTGTATCATTGTCGTTTTTATGAGTGATAGTGATTTTCATTCGTTCATTATCTCGAGTCTTTTCAAAGAAACCAGCAGGATTAAAACTACCATCATGATATTCCAACATTTTGACTATTCCACTACATGGCGAATATTGATGATGAATGTCATATACATTTAAAAATATACTTACCAATGTCTCATCTTTCTCTTCGTCATGTTTAATATCACTAACTACACCATGTGCTGGTGAATATAAGTTATTCTCATTCAATTTCAACTTTGTGATATGATTATTGTAATCTGGATATCGATAAAAAAACTTTAATCCTAATATCAACAATATTACAATCGCAACTACTGTAATTATAAACCACCATGATGTCATATATGTTCAATACACTATTTTAAATATTTATTATATAGAATAATATTTTTTAAAAATATATTAACAACAAATAGTAAAAAGATTAATACTCTACTAAAATTCAACAGTTCGATAGTGATATTTATTTGATAAGTTTCATAATAATTAATTAAAAGTTTGAACAAAACAACGAATAAAACATGAAATACACACAGTTGTTTGATATATTGAAGTCACATATCACTGATATGGAAATGTTATATAACACATATTTAGTAATAACTGGCGGACGTCGTGCGTTTTTAGTTGAATATGTGAATTATATTGGTGATAACCATCCACCTAAAAAAGAAGAGGAACTTAAAGAATACCATGCAATAATTGATAAACTATTAAGTTCAGATAAGTATAACTTATTATATGAAACTGAAACTGACGGTTCTGTTTTTAAACGGAAAATACTATGTAAAAACACACCTGCAAATGTAAATATTATAAAAAAATTGCAAGATATATCATATGACGGTGACCATGAGAAACTGCTTGGAAAGATGCTTGGATTTCATTGTGAATATAGACCAAATGTATATGAATCGAAATTGGTTATCCATTATAAGATTGATGATATAGAATTAATAACAGAAATATGTCCACTTGTACAGGTTGATCAATCACATATTACTCACAATTTAGATAAAATGAACAATAAACTGAAATATATAGGAAAAACTGCAACAGTCCAATTTAATAAAATCATGGATAAAAGAATTACAGAAGAATTGACAAGCGATATATATTTTGTAGTTTCACATGGTCAACCGATTTTTGATGGAATGTTTAGTTTATTCATCGTATGTAAGGATGATATGGTTGATCAGTTACTTCTGGTTGATACATTGGCAAATATCGTTGAAGGTGTAAATAGTAAGGAGCAGTTAGAATTTGTGTTTCAACGATATGGACAATTGATAGTTTTTATATCAGAATTGTCGAAAAATCGGTTTATTGAAAATTTGAAGTCTGAATTCGACATCGACATTACTAATTCTTTAACATTTGTATATAATCCATTAAATGATGCGTTTAATTCAATACTTGCCTACATATCCACAACATTAAAATGATAATCCTAAACAATATGTTGTGTATGCGGTATTTATTTTTCTGATCAAGAACATATTTTACAGTTATTGAGTTTGGATTAGAGAAGTTGAACCAGTTGGGAAAGTAGTACATAAATAGTCGAACAAAAATTTGAATAATTTAGCAGAACAATTGGAATTAGAACAATCAATTCAAAAACTATTGTTTCATGTCATAGAAAAAAAACACAATTTTCAATTTACTATACAATACATGTATATGAGAGGCATCAAATCATAATCGAAATATTGAATTTACTTTACTTTTTGTAGTTAATGATATTTTGAAATAATATCATTCCATACATTATATACATTTAACATTTACATTTATCGAGTTCATAAATGTTTTCATTCAACGATTTAAGTAATGTAATTTATACTTTCGTTAGAAATATTTTGTCAATAGATGATTCAAAACAATACGGTGGTTCAAAAGAACGTGTGGTCAATGTTATTAATCAATTTCATAAAAATGATCCTAAAATTAAGGAATTGGCACGCGGAGGAGGAGGCATAATTGTTTACGATATTAACGAACCTAAAATTGTATATAAAATTTCTAAAAAAACAGATACGTGTAGAACATGGTCGAGTGAACATGACAAATATACAAAAATGATCGAAAATTTTGATATTAATAGTCATACAAATTTAGTTAAATTAATTGTCCCGATTGATTATATAAACACAAATACGGTTTGTGGTTTTTCGATGGACCGGATTATAACTCCTTTACATGATCGATTTCCAAATGCGCTTGCGATTCATCCATTATTTGGAAATGAATTATCATTATACAATATTCCTGCACGTGGAGTATTCATTGATTTGAAAACGATACGCGAAGTGTTGCCAAACGTGGAAGATTATATCGCAGAATTGGGAAAATTTATGGGTTATTTACATTATTTTTGTAAAATGGACGGATTTGACCTTGAAATTCTTCTCGGCAAAGACAATAAAAACAACTTCTGTTTATATGTGATCGATTTTGATCTTGCCAACTTTATTGAATCATATGATGATGATGAAACAATCAGACGATTATCATGGGCGTTCGAATCAATGGAATATTTCCCAACTACTGATCAATCAACAAATTATGCGATTTTAAGAAAAAACTATTTGGAAATTGCAGACCAAGCAGGAAAACGTGAAATCGCAATGAAAGTCCTTGATGAAGAATCCATTCCACATCAGGATGTACGAGACAGAGGAATTGTATAATTAACGAAATTAAAAAAAATGACGAATACTAACAAAAATGATTCCATATTAAATGTAAATTTGTATATATATATATATATATATATATCAAATGTCACACATTTGAGCAAACATATTGTTAATTCTATTTGATTGTTTATGCAATGTGTATATTATATGGTCTTTCATCACCTGAATCGTAGAATCAATGGGATGTGTGTTACTGTATTTTACAATTTTATAAAATCGTTCTCTCATTTTTTTATTTTTCGTAAGGTCCAAATAATAATCAATATTTAGACATTTTTGTAATATATAATCACTAACTATTCGAGAAATGCGACCATTTCCATCATCAAACGGATGTATCAAAAGATATCGTATCATAAATGTTGCACATATATTGCATGCAATATTGATTCGAATACTTAAATTTGAATTCATTTTGAACTCATTATACATATCATTTAATTCTCGAATTAATTTAATCATCGAATCATATACATATTTTGGTGGCATATGTCGTATACTCGTATACACCTCATTATTTCTATATTTACCAACTTCAACAGGTTCATATGATTGAGATTGCATATTGTGTAACAATCCGGTCATTAATATATGGTGTAATTGTATAAACCATATATCTGACGGAAATAGAACTGTATCGTTGATTATTGTATGTGCGTGTTTATATGCATTATTATATTGTAATGCTTCTTTGCGCATATATAGTTGTGATTTAGGACTTGTAATTTTCATTTTATTTATAGCATTCAACTCATCATCTGTCACGCACTTTATTATTTTCGTCGTTTCATAATCTAGATATGAACCTTCGGTAACTGAACTTTTATATATAACAGAAAACAATTCAATTAACATAATCTCGTTGTATTTTTCGTTTGATGAAAATCTTTTTATATTATTGTTTATATTGTACAACGCTATATTACTATCTCGCGGTTGTGCTAATCACGGGAACTTTTTACATTTGTGAGTTGTCATGATACTTATAATATATCATTTTTAATTATAAAAAGACGAACTTTTTTCGAAAAGGTGTTTAACCATCAAAAACACCATAGAATAATAATCCATTGGTCACGGTATTTCGAACATAATAAATGAACGTACGATTTGCATTAAAATGCTTGATTGGATCAGACGATTGACTTACATATTTTAATGAAAATGTTGTAAATGTTGTAATTGTAGTAACTGCTCCTTCTGCTCCACATTCATCAATTTCAAACGAAATCTTTTGAATGAACTGATTTACATGCAAATCCTTTCGTTTGGTAATAATCATTCGATCAAAATTTCCACTGTCGGTAAACAATTCAGGCAAATATGGTTTCAAATAATCAATCATATTTAACTCAATTTCTTGTTTGAACTTGGGAATTCGAACATTAACATTATATGTTGTACAGTTCAATTTCATAAGCGATATGTATTGATTTAAATTATTCATATTTATGTTTGCGAGTGGTGAGTTTGTAGTTGTGGATGTGGGTGTGTTTGTGTTTGGTAAAATCGCACCAAACACACATGAACTTTTAAATGGTAATTCGATCATTTGGAATGTGTCAGTCTCTAAATAATTGCGTGTTTTGAACATTTTATACATTTGAGGTATTTGAATTTTTGAACATGTAATTGTAGTAAATACCGCATCACTTTTAGTACAACTTTTACTGAAATGTTCTTTCCATTGATCTTTAAAATATATTACATTCATGATCGCAAGTACGAAAAGTGTTGGATCAATATCTCCGTTTTTCAATATATCTGTTATTTTTCCCTTGGTATGTTCATTCACTAATTTATTAACTGTATTTACAACATCACTTGGTGAAATCGTTTGAATATTGTTCATAAATAGTGTTACAAGTTTTTCATATTGTGGGTTTAGTTGATACATACAATTGATTAATATTGTTGAAAACATTTCGACATTTTGCATATCAATAGTGTTATTGTAACTACATGTAATTATTTCAGATAGTTTGATTTCGCTTATATTTTTCGGCAAATGGAGGAAGTTTGCTAATTTAGTATATATGTTGCTTGATTTGTTTAATCCGTACATTAATGGAATCAAAACCATTTTCAATGAATATGGAGATAAACATGTTGATTTAATCGGGTTATTTGATAATTTATTGATCAGACTAAGATCAATTGTCGATACTTTGTTGTCATTTTCAGTTTTGTGAGGTGATTGAAGTTGGTGAAATTGGGAATTGAAATCGTTAAACATTGTGGGGTTGAATGATTTATATAATCATATATATAGTTGTCTTAACAAATTGAAAAACTATTGTAATCGCATATAATAATTCATTATTTCGTTGTTGAAATCATGGTTTGTAAAAAAATGAGTTTATACTAAATATATTTCATTTACAAGTATATAGAAAATTTTTATTAGTATGTCAATTACGAATTATCGTATTATACCATCTGTTGTTAATGGTGATATTACATTGTATAAAAATGGTATACAAATTGAGTTAGATGTGCCAAATTTAACTCAATGTGTTATGGAGTTCATGGTTGATAATATATATATCCGTGAAAAAATGCGTCAGTTAACATTAGATAAGGATAAATCACTTGCTGAAAATATTCAATTAAAGTCAGATATCTTAAAAGAACATACACAGTTAGAACAACATCGAGAAGTTATTAATAATATTCGTTCAGAAAAAGATATGTTGAAAAAGAAAGTGAAAGAACTAATTGATGAAAATGAAAAATTGAAGCAACGTATTCATGAACTTGATGATAAAATAAAATTGCAGGATGATAAAATAAAATCGCAGGATAACATAATAGAAAAACTTAGATTAGAATCATTACAAACGAACATTGTATGTGCATTTCAAGACATAAATTCACATTATAAGTTGGAGATTCATTCAAATAGAACAGAAACCAATAAATTGAGACGTTTTAGAAAAATGCTTAGAAACAAACAATCTCACTATTTTTATGTGGATAACACTGATCCGTCGATTAGTGATGACGATAATACTATTTTATACAAATCAAAATATTTATATGACAAAACTCAAGAGTTTGATGATAAAACATTGAAACATATAAAAACCAATGTGGGAACAATTGTGTATGAAACGATTATTAATAAATTAAAAAATCTTGATTATACTGGTATAAAAATTGAAGATGTTGATCAAGATACAATATCAGAAGTTGAATCAAGATTTTCTATGATATAATTAATCTGTCAAAACGATAAGATTTCAAAGTATCACTTGTGACAAAGACATAATACTGTAAATCGTTGGTTTACAGTTTGGTGTTTATTCATTGTTTTGTAAATTGAATTGTTGGGTAATTTAACAAAGTTTAAATGACAATCAATTTCTTTTTAGTAATTCTAATTGTAAAATAAGTTGTTTTTTTGTTTTGTGAATAGATAAGAAGATATTTTTTTAGATAGAAAGTTTCATCAAAATTACGCAAATAATTATCATCAAACTTATGCAAATATAGTTATCTTAACAAACTGGAAAACTATTGCAAATGCATAATATCAACGTAACCATACGTAATTAAATATTGTCAAATATTAATTCATACATGTGTATGTCACCATATGCTTTTGTAGCTAAATACATTCAAACAAGTCATGTCTGGATCTATTTTTAAAATGGGGTTTTTGATAAAATATACAATTTTTTAATTTGTTCTAAAAGTTTGATCCATTGAGGTGTAGTTTCTTTGGAATCACATATGAGTAAGTTCTTAAATTGTAGATAGAATGAGAATGAATGAACTTTCCACAGTTTTATATTTCACCAACAAAATCATCCCCATCCCATGTACAACACGGTTAACGTTATAGTTTGGGACGTATGCGTTTTTTTGACATAATATTTTTCATTTAATTAAGTATAGAATCAAAAAGTAAATATTGAGATACAATTAAGAACACACAAAAATTAAATACATACATACAAAATTAAATACATACATACAAAATTAAATACATACATACAAAATTAAATACATACATACAAAATTAAATACATACATAATTCAAAAACTCACAAATAAGCAATGACAACATTAAAAACTATACAACAAAAACATTCAACACGAGGATATACAGATGACGTTCTGATAGATATTAGAAATAGATTAAATGTTGGTATGAAGAGTGTAGATATAATAAAGTTATATGAAAATACGCAACATTCAATATCTAGAAATGTTATTCAACACATAAAAAATGGGAAAATTAAAACATTAAATGAGTTAATTACTGAACATACAATTGAATCAATACATGCAAATGAAGAAAATATAATTATATGTTCAACATGTAATAATAAAATTCCAAAAGATAGATTGGAAATTAATCAATTGACTGGCGAAAATTATGTAACTGGGGAAACCGCAAAATATACACGCGAATATAGAGAAAAACAGAGAGAAAAATTGGGAGATGATGAATATTTGAGAAGAAATACAGATACTCATAGAAAATGGGTTACTGAAAATAAAGAGCATATCAATAACTATCACGATATGTGGAAAAAAAGTATCAATTATCGTTATAACGAAATATACAAACGATCAACACGACACTGTATTCCAATAACACTCACGCTAGAACAATTACAAGAAAGACTAGAATGTTCATGCTTTTATTGTGGACGTGAAAAAAGTAAGAGTGAACGACATTTCGGATTAGATAGATTTAACAACGAAAAAGGATATGTTGAAGGAAACATGGTTACATGTTGTACGACATGTAATATGATGAAAAAAGATATCCCATATCATTTATTTATGCGACAAATT
>Ga0307989_1000358_pt1 | contig 30646 bp, 27 predicted proteins | sample EllFjometagen185_FD_203164 | JGI IMG/M metagenome (GOLD analysis project Ga0307989, IMG submission 203164) | Marine microbial communities from Ellis Fjord, Antarctic Ocean - #185 | ecosystem: Environmental > Aquatic > Marine > Unclassified | place: Southern Ocean | collected 2014-10-08 | reverse complement strand
ATTTACAATTATCCGATCAGCACCCGAATTCTGCTTCAATCGCAGAATGTCACTATCAACAACTGTTCCCGTAATTCTTATCTCCCCACCATCAGTAAAAACATTTCCCAGCTTAACATTTCCGCTCACATCAATAGTTAAAGAGCCACCATTAGTCCTCAAGACAGAACCCGACCCATCACCAAATCTAAGGCGAACACTGGAAGCTGATATATAAATATTCAGCTTCCCCGAGCTGGATGTTATGTCTATAGATCCTCCATGATTGCTGGTTGTAAAACTATCATCAGCTTCAAAACGTAACGAGACCTCACCACCTGAGCTTTTTTGAATGTTAGAAAAACAATCAAGATAACCATTTTCAGTGCCATCACCCGTAGTTTTGATCGTGACACTTGTTCCAGTATTTAAAGCAGATTCAATACTCGATTTATCCACAAAAACACTTATACCATAACGACAAACACCATTATTACAAACATCAGGACCACTGTCGGGAGAAGCAGGATCTGCCGTAAAAACAATAGGATTTGCGTCAGTAAAATCTATATTTTGATCAAGATCGTCAATGAATATGTTATGGGGATCAATTTCCCAACTGCCACCAACACCATTAGCCGCCGTTACGTCTGGAACCTTTTCAACTCGTAAAAAATTTAAACCAGACGTTTCCACAAACCCACCATCGCCAAATTCCGTACCACCCCGAGCTGAAATTTTTCCATAAATACGAGAAACCTCATCAGCCCAGACAATGATTTTTCCACCATTGCCGTTTTCAATTGCGTCAGCATTCAGAGAAGCTCCAGCGTCAACATAAGTATTTTTGGCAGTAGGTACATCTCCCTGACCTCGATAATCTCCTCCGACCAAGATCGTGCCACCACCAGCGTTGCCAGAAACATCCAACGTTGCTCCATTTAATAATCCAACATCCTCACCAAGCACAGCAATAGATCCACCAGTCTCACCTGAATCTTTCCCTGAAGCTTCAAGAGTTCCTGAAACTGAGACCACTCCATTCTCACCACCAGACAAAACAATATTTCCATTTTGCGTTGAGAAAGATTTCGCTCGGATCAGACCGCTCATGTTGATCACACCGCCAACGACATCCTGTGCAGTGTTCGCAGTCAACAAGACATAACCGCCGTCTGCGAAAATATCACCTGTGTTTTGGATCAAAGCACTCGCTATCTCACTGTCGACAGCAAAGCTAATCAGCTCATCACCATAGAAGTCGAGCTTAAAGCTATCTGTCGCGGCTAATGTCACCTTGCCCAAACGCGCTGTGATCAATCCGAAATTTTCCACACTGGGAGCGACCAAGGCCGCCAAACCAGTCTCTGCAACAGTGATGTTTCCTCGATTAATCACTGTAGCGAAAGGATTGCCGGGAATATTGAAGTCAAAATGACCAGCCATGAAATCCATGTCTCTGATATCATGGGTCGTCGCGAGAAGCGAATGAACGTCGACTCGAGAATTCGGACCAAAAATAATTCCATTGGGATTGACCAACGCCACTCTTCCATTTGCCGTCAAACGACCAAAAATATTGGAAGGATCGTTTCCGATCACACGATTCAGCACGATTGAACTAGCTGAAGGTTGTTGAAAATGTGTGTGTTCATCCACGGCAATGCTGAATTTTCCCCAATTAATGATTGCCTTGTCTGATCCCTGAGTAATAGTGAGTTTTTTGCCCACTGCTTGAATGGTCGCCGAACCATCGACGACAGTTCCATTTTCTGGATTTGCTTGAACATTTGAAGTGCCTGAGAAAAGCAGACAAAAAACTAAAGCTAAGCTCAAGCAAATTTTATATTTGTACATTTTTTTAGAATCCTCCTTTGACGCTGAAGAAAAATCTAGCGTCTTGATCGCCTTCAGCCGCAACGATGTGCGTCAGTGGTTTTGCGATTTCCACTGAGCCTGAAAAATATTTACCGCCGAAACGAACTCCTCCGCCGAACGAAGCAAGCTCATCTTGCCCCGTACCGATTTGATGAACCTGCCCGTAATCAATCGAGGCAAATGGCTTCAAAAATTTTGAACTGTATTTCAGCTCCAAGAGACCAGCAAAACCACGATCTCCCGTGATCTCGGAAGAATCAAAAGCTTTACCGAAACTTGTTCCTCCGATTCCGAACTCTTCGGAAGACAAAAGTTTGTGACCTGCCCACTGACCAGCTCCTGAAACAAGTGCTGTGAGTCTCTGTGAAAGTTGTTGGGTGCGAGATAGGTTCACAACGAGTTTTGTAAAATCACTGTGCCCATCAGTTCGGGTCAGATAATCTGAACCCGTTCTTGTTTCATTCAGGATGTTGAGACCCTGACTCACTTCGAGATTCAGAAAATTCACACCTCGGAAACGATCAGCCAGATCAAAATTTAATCCAGCTTGCACGATCCGAAGACGATCTTCGGAGAGTTTTTCGCCGAGTAAATCTGTCTTGGAATTCCGATGAGTGAAACCAAGATAGGCTGACAGATTTTTCCTGCGCGAACGAATGATCGGGTAAGAAAGCTGTGCAGAGAAAGAACGACTCTCGCTTTCAACGTCGATATCCAAAGGCATATCTCCCAATTCGGATTGGCTCTGGGTAGCTGTGAAATTTAAACTCATGCCCTCCGAACCCAATATTCCCACATATCCAAGCTGATAATATCCCAATTCTTCAAACTCCGAAGCTGTGGCAAAACGAACTGTTGTTGCTTCGGAAAAACCGAAAATGGAGTTGAGATTCAGTCCGACAAGACCTTGGTATGGCCCAACGCTCTCAGTCCCACGGTTGTCGAAACTTATATTTCCTGCGACCATTTGATAGCTCAGAACAAGTGTCAGAGTCGTAGCTCCGACCTGATCTGCGGAAGGTTTCAAAACCGATTTAACTGAGACTCCTGGGAGATCGTCGATCAGGAGCAAGTAGCGTTCTAAATCTTGCGAACGCAGAGGTCGTGAAGCGACAATTTTATTCGTGCAGGCTTTCAAAAGATTCTGCCTAATTCTGGCATTTCCTTCGAAAACAACCTTGTCCACGAAACCTTCGAGGACACTAATCTTGACTGTGCCGCCTTGAATAGTTTGAACCGGCACAAAAGCTCGCGTCAAAATATATCCAGCGTTACGGTACTTCACCGTGATCGCCTTCGCGATTTTGTAAATATCTGCCAGCGAAACCATTTCGCTCAGATATTTTTTGTAAAACGGAGCAAAGTCCGCGACAGCATAAACTGTCGCCCCTTCCACCGCCACGTGAGCAAGCTTAAAAATTTTCTTCTCTGCCTCTTTTGGCAAAGTCTGCCCTTTTAAGTCTGGAATTTTTATTCCATCCCTCAGGGTGGATTTTGGACCACGAGGTTCTTTGAATCTTTTTTCCAGCCGCCCAGCATCTCCCGAATTTGGAACTGGTTGTTTCGCAAGCACCACTGTGGTCGTTGCAAAAAGAATTGCCAAAATGAGACAAACCATTTTTCTATTCATTTTCATGCTCTCCTTTTATTTTTTTGTTTATTTTATTTGCCGTTATGTCAAGGAACGAGAGCGAAGTATATAAGAAAAAATATAGAAAAACTACTCCTGATTTAATCAGGAGATAATCTTATCTGAACCATGACTTACTTGATTACTGGATTACCATGATGCGGTTTATTCCACCGTCAAGAAACAAGTTAGCGTTTAAATATTTGAAACGAACTGCTCGAAAATTCTACGTTTTGCATTCTGTATTTTTCATTCTTCAACAAACTGACACAGCAAAAAAGTGCCGTTAACGCCACACTTAAGCGTAGTGTTAACTTACCTCTATTTCAAACTCTCATCCAGCTTGATCAAAACATTCGTGAGAATCTTGATCGCTTTTTCAAATTCTTCGAGCTCAATTTTTTCTCTCGGAGTGTGGTCGAGACTCGAATCACCCGGACCATAACTCACGATCGGAACTTTCGGAAAAGCTTTGGCAAAAGTATTCATGTCTGCTGTCCCTGTCTTGACCTTGAAAACTGGATCGCCACCCTCTGCGCGAATCGCTGGGAGAAAAGCTTTAACGAGAGGAGAATTTTTGGGAGACAAGCAAGCTTCTTCGCTGCCCCAGCTCTGCAGGTAAGAAATCTCTCCACCATTTTTATTTTCACCAACAAGCTTCTTGAGCTCAGCAGAATCGAAACCAATCGGTGTGCGAAATTTGACTCGAACTTTCACCTGCTCCACACCATTCACCTCGTCGTAAACAAATTTTTCCACTCGTTGCTGCAAGCTATTCCACACACTTTTACCTTTGTTGAATTTTTCACAAAAGGTTTTGATCTTTTGGGTGAACTCAATCGCCTCCTCAATCGCATTTTTTTCAGAATCATTCGCCGAGTGCGCGAAAGCTTTTCGTTTGAAAAACTCCATCGTGAAAGTACCTTTGTAGCCCAAAGTAATCCCCGCAAAACCCGAAGGCTCTCCGACAATTATCGCATCTAGCTGTGGAAATTTCTCTGCCAAGACTTGCGCCCCAACTCCGTGTTTTTCTTCTTGGGAAGCACCTGCCACGATGATTTTGGTGTTTTTTAATTTTTTGGCAGCAGCGAGCGCGGCGAAGACGAAGGTCGCGAAAGAACCTTTGGCGTCAACTGAACCTCTTCCCCACAAAATCCCATTTTCAAGTTTGACGGGGAGGAAGGGCTTAACTGTGTCGATGTGCCCGAGGAGCAAAATTTCTTTTGGTTTTTTAGAGCTGGTAGAAGTGCCGATCTCCAAAATCACGTTGTTGAAGTGATCAACTTCCACTTTTTCAAATCCTAAATTCTGCGCCTCTGCAGCGATAAAATGCGCAACTTCATCTTCTCGCTCAGACGGCGAGTAAATCGAAACGATTTTCTGAAGAAATTCTGAGGGTTTCATTGTTTAAAATAACTTAATTGAAGTTCATTCTACTTTTTCGAAAACAGAAACTCAAAAAAACCATCTGGTGATCAAAAAATAGAGTCAGAAAAAAAATTGATCTGATAATTTTCTTGGTGCAAAATGATCTCCAAGTTTAATTTTTTTAAATCATAAATAGATTTTCAAATACTTTAGGTGCTTTTCGAAACGTCTTCCGAAATAATCTTGAAGCAAAAATTAATCGGACATGATGCTGTTGGAAATGAAAATTTAGTACCTGCTCTTTGCAATATCGAAGATGCAGAAAAAAAGCTCCATAAAAATAAATTTGCTTTGAGGTATGGCAAATATCCAAACAAAAAAAATCGATCATTTTGATCATTTTCATCTCCATACAGCTCGAAAATTACTTCTTCAGATTATCCAGAAATCAAACTAGATTCTCGCAAGCCAAAAACTATTGATCTCAGAAACCGAACCCGATATAATGTAGTACACTGCTGGCAATACCACAATATGTTGTGGTTTCTTCATTATTTCACACAATACAACACATGGCTGCCCATAAGATTCAAAAGCGCAACGGCGCAATCGTTGACTTCGATCCCAACAAAATCGAAAAGGCAATTTTTGCAGCTGCGAAAGCAGCTGGTGGAAAGAACTTAGACGAAGCCAAAAGATTGGTAGATCAAGTCATCGTAGAGCTTGAAAAAGAAGACCAAGTACCAACAGTCGAAGAAATTCAGGACTTGGTAGAAAAAGTCCTCGTCCAAGCCGGTCACCCGACTACTGCCAAAACCTACATCCTCTACCGTGAAAAAAGAGCTGAGAAAAGAGCAGATCGAGATGTCGTTGTGGAAGTTGAGAAAACCATGGATGAATATCTCAATCAGCTTGACTGGAGAGTCAACGCTAATTCGAATCAGGGCTATTCGCTCGGTGGCATGATCTTGAATACCGCTGGAAAAGTTACTGCGAATTATTGGCTCTCACACATTTATCCAAAAAACGTCGGCGATGCTCATCGCAATGGGGATTATCACATCCATGACTTGGACATGTTTTCTGGGTACTGTGCCGGTTGGTCTTTGCGAGTGTTGCTGGAAGAAGGCTTCAACGGCTTACTTGGTAAGACAGAATCAAATCCTCCCAAACATCTCTCCTCTGCAGTTTCTCAGATGGTTAATTTCCTCGGTAGCTTGCAAAATGAGTGGGCTGGAGCTCAAGCCTTCAGCAGCTTCGATACTTATCTCGCACCATTTGTAAAAAAATACTCGCTTGAAGTTGAAGACTCTCTCGAAAAAACTGGTGCTCAATTCGAGACTCCTGAGGCACGGCAGAATTACATCGATCGCAAAACTTACGATTATGTTTATCAAAATATTCAGTCCTTCGTCTTTAATCTCAATGTGCCATCTAGGTGGGGGACCCAAACTCCCTTTACAAATATAACCCTAGACTGGACTTGCCCAGAGGATTTGCGAGAAAAAAAACTGCTACTTGGAGGGAAGCCATTTGAGCTTAAGTTCTCTGAGCTACAAAAAGAAATGGGTGTCATCAATCGCGCTTTTATCGAGGTAATGACAGCTGGTGACTCCAAAGGTCGTGTCTTTACTTTTCCTATTCCGACTTACAATATTACACCTGACTTTGCTTGGGAGGGAGAAAACGCAGATTTGCTTTTCGAGATGACTGCTAAATACGGGATGCCTTATTTCCAAAATTTTATTAATTCAGATCTAAATCCGGGTGACGTGCGCTCTATGTGCTGTCGTCTGCAGCTTGATTTGAACGAGCTACGAAAACGCGGTAACGGTTTATTTGGCTCAGCTGAAATGACAGGTTCGATCGGCGTAGTGACGATCAACTCAGCTCGAGTTGGTTTCATGGCGAAAAATGATAAGCAAAAGCTGCTTGATCGTATTGCTCATCTCATGGAGCTAGCCAAAAACTCGCTTGAGATGAAGCGCGAAGAAATTCAAAAATGGATTGATCGTGGTCTTTTCCCATTTACCAAAAGATACCTCGGGAAACTTGATAGTCATTTTTCTACAATTGGAATAAATGGAGTCAACGAATGCGTTCGTAATTTTAGTGAAGATAAATTTGATATTGCTTCGAAAGAAGGCAGAGAGCTCGCACTAGAAATTCTAGAATTCATGCGAGGAAAATTAACTGAGTTTCAAAACGAGACTGGTAATCTCTACAACCTCGAAGCAACACCTGCGGAAGGCACGACTTACCGTTTCGCGAAAGAGGATCGCAAGCGTTATCCAGACATTATTCAATCTGGCACAGACGAGGCGCCGTACTACACCAACTCTTCACAGCTGCCGGTGGAGTACACGGACGATGCTTTCGAGGCACTCACTCATCAGGATGACTTGCAGAAAATGTACACTGGTGGAACTGTCCTCCATCTCTACATGGGTGAGAGAATCTCAGATGCTCAGACTTGTAAGAATTTTGTGAGGAAGGCTTTGACAAATTTCCGTCTGCCTTACATCACCATTACGCCCACTTTTTCAATTTGTCCGAAGCATGGTTATCTCGCTGGAGAGCATGATTTTTGTCCTCTCTGTGATGAGAAGATCGGCTACGAGGGAATGGATCGAGATGAAAAATTACGAGCACCTTATGTTTCGGAGGCTGCGAAAAAGAAAGTGGCGAGTGGCGGTTAGTTGGTTCTTAGTTTTTAGTCCTTGGCAGCTAATTAATTCCTAATAATCATGGCAATCCGTCAATCATGAAAATCATGACTCAAACAGTTCAAACAATTTTTAACCCCATCACCCAATGCAAACACAAACCACAACCTCCACTGTCACCTCTACCGAGCAGGATGTCGAAGACATCAACGCAAAAAGAACTCGTTGCGAAATCTGGACTCGCGTGATGGGTTACCATCGTCCAGTGCAAAACTTCAACATCGGCAAAAAATCCGAACATTATTCGAGGAAGCATTTCACAGAAGCGAACACGACAAAATCTTTTGCTTAGTTTTTTTTAAGCAGGATTTTGCTCCGACCCGAAGGGTCTGTGAGGCTTACTCAAAGGTAAGCAATTTATGATAAATATTAACTTATTTATTTTTAACTTAAAACTCAAGAAAGTTAATGCTGTGCTTAGAACTTGTTTAAGTCCTACCGTAAAAGATCTAGAAGACAAGCGTAAAACAATACTCCTGCTCTCTAATTTTTGGATTCCCGCCTTCGCGGGAATGACAAGGGGGCGAGAGCGACAAGAGAGTGTGTAAAAAAAAGATATTTTGAATAGTCCCTAATACTTGGTGTCTCTACCAACTACAAACCAATATGCGCTACCTACTTTTCACCACAACCACTTGCCCAAAATGCCCAGCGATGAAGGAGCTTGTTGCGAGTGAAATTAGTTTCGCGGGTGAGGTTATTGACAACAGTTCTCCAAGCTTCATGGATCGTGCGCAAGAGCTGAAGGTTGAAGCTGCACCTACTTTGATTATTTTTGACGACGACGAAAAAGAGATTTTTCGAGGGAATGAGATTGCAGAAACAAAAGAGTTTCTGGAAAAATAATTCCGACTGACTCATCATTCAGGCAAGAAATCGTATTTTTCAGGCAAAGACTCCTGCACTTTCTCCACGACTTCCGCCATGTCAGACATGTCACCGAGGAAGTAATCTTCGCCTTCGGATTTTTTGATGGACTCAATAATTTTGGAAAAATCTTGCTCCGTGAATTCTTCTTGCACAGCTTCGGCTTCTAATTCTTTTAGGCTCTGGCTTATGTACTCAGCTTCGATGTTTTTTAAACCTTTTTCCTCGAAAAACTTATCTCCTTTGGGTTTAATTTTTTCCAACCATTCGGGTATGTCTTGAGTGTCCTGTGTTGTAGTTTCTGCCTCTTCTGACAAATCTTCGATCGCCAAATTTTCAGGGGTTGGCTGTGTTGTTGAAATTGCTTGCTCGTCTTCAGTCTCGATAAATTGAAGCTCTTCCATTGCCTCTAAATCTGTGGTCGAATATTTGATGTCTAGTGGTGTTGTTGAGTGATTTTCTGTGGATGACAGCAATGCAAAAGAAGCTGCCAGTACAGTTGTTAGTGTCGCGGAGATTAAAATGGTGGTGAATTTCATTTTTAGAAGTTTCTAGAATTAGAATTTATTCTTTCACTTGGAAACAGTACAGGTGTTTTGGCTCAGTACAGAACTTGAATTGCGGGTTGGACCAACCTGCAGAACTGATAGGCTCTGCTAAACCGCGCATTAGTTCTGGCCAACCAGACATTGAAGGAAAACAGTAAGCCGTACAAACCCCCCTTGCTGTTCTAAGATATTGATGCAGCTTAACTTGAAGGGTGTACACACAACTATCATATCCACGACAACTGCACGAAAGCCGACATGCTCTCGTTTCACCCCAATTTTCACAATGAGCATTTTGGTAACTAATATCTGTAGGACTGACAACTGCTGTTGTATTTATTTTCTTTATTCCTAGGGCTTCCAGACTAAACTTATCTATATTGTAATTTATAGATCCCACTTCAAATACGTGATTTGTCCAATACGTTTCTAAGATATTCTTCGACCCCATGTACAGTGTCCCTCCTCCCCACACATTTGTCCAAGCTTCTTCTGTCGCTTGGATCCTATTGCCTCGTTCGTCGTAAAGTAACTCAGCATCTCTGTCTGTCAGATCTGGCCAACCGTTAATTAATGAGCCGCCCTTCACATCACGCCACTTGATAGAGCTTGATCGAGCAAAAGCCCAAACTGTCGAAGTAGCTGGCGCGGAAGTCTCATCTGCAATGTAGGCAGCGTAGGTTCCGCTCAGCCCAGCAGTACTAGCCAAAGATTGACACTTCGCATTCGCTCCAGAAATCCCACCTAAATCACCAGTATATTTTTCGCTAGAGACAAAAGCTTTAAAATTAAAAGTCGCACCTGTTGGACAAGTTTGTGGAATGAAGCTTGTGGCGGATGTTCTAAACGAGTGACTTACCACCTGCCCAGATGGTGTCGGTATTGGATAAGTATAAGTGTGATTAACTATTGCCGGCTGACAATTTATGTACAAATTATTAATACCATAGTCACCTTTTTTCTCTGAAATTGTGTAGTTCGTGTTTGGTTCCAGTTGTAAAATTTTTACCCTATTCTGATCACAGACAGTACCAAAATAGGGACCTCCCCATCCATTGTTGTAGAAGAAAGTGTAACGAGTTTCGTTACAGCCGCCGCCTGCATTTATCCAATCTAGAGTGTGGTTGCTGTAGCTACCCCCAGATATTTTGTAGTTTTGATAATCACTATTCACATGCCAATCAATCTGCACGGTGACTGTACAATCACTCAGACTCACTCCCATCGGTAAATTACTTCGAAAAGTGCTCCACTCATTGGCAGTGCCAGTGGGAACAAAAACTTCTTGTGTACTTCTATTTAAAACTTTTTTACAAACACTATGAGCATCTACCGCATCCTCCTTGCCCTGCCGAACCGTAAAACCTGTACGAGCCGTATTGATGGCTTGAGCAGTGCTGATTAAAAAGAAAGTGCACAAAAAGACTATGCTTGTTGTTTTTAACGCCTTTTTGAATTTGTTGAACAAATTTTATTTGGTAAGTTTTTTGATCTGTTGTTGCAACTCTTGAATCTGTTTTTGCTGCGCCTTCACCGCCTCAATAAGTGGAGCAACTAAGTTGCCGTATTGAACTGACTTGAGACCAGTTTCTTCATCGGTGGAAACTAACTCTGGGAAAACTTTCTCAACATCTTGAGCGATTAAACCAAGACTTTCTTTGTCATTTTCTTGCCATCTGAAATTCACACCTTCCAGTGCTTGAATTTTTGCCAAAGCGTTATTGACTGGTTGAATATTTTTTTTCAAACTTCTGTCAGAAGAATAGTAAAAAGCTGTTGCTTTAACTCCACTTCCTCCGAGAATCTGAAGCATTTTTCCACTGGTCAAAGTATGAATCCTAGCGTTACCTTGATAATTATCTATCTGAAGAGCAGGGTAAGAACCCGAACCCTTTAATTGCAATTCTCCACCCTCATCCGCACTATTTTGAGGATTTATTTGTAAATAGTTAACCAGCGCTGTACCGTTCGCTTGAAAGCTTCCAACTCTCATGGAAGTAAAGCCTGCACCAGCACTCCAACCCTGTGTGGAAAACCATTTGTCTGAATCTAAACCAAAGTTTGCTCCATAAACTCCCGGTCGATGAAATGAAATATGTGCAGTACCTACACCATTGCTGACCAGCTCTAATTGAGCGTTTCCAGCGCTAGCGCCAGCCATATTTGAAGCACCTGCACGTCTTAAAGATGTAAGGGCACCCCAATCAGCTGTCTCCCAATTGCTTGTCAAATTCCCTTCTCTCACCAAGAGGCGACCCAATACATCTAGTTTTCTGGATGGACTTACCCCAATCCCCACATTCCCACCCACACGAAAAACATTTCCGCCACTAGCCGACCACGGCAATTGTACATTCCCACTTCCGGGTTGCGCCTGTGGAGCAGCACCAGAAGACCAACTCACAGCATAAACAGCCGTCGTCAAAGCAAATAGCGCAAACAAGAAAAACCCACTTGTCTTGACAATTTGTCTGGTGAAAAATTTGAAATGCATAATCAAGGGGAGAAAAAAAATCTTACGGAAATTTTAGCAAACTTAATGTTGTGAAGACAGGGTTGGAAATTAGAAAATGGAAGGTGGAAATTTCACTAACCTTACTGATCCTAAAAACTTTATTCTCCTTACCAACCTTGCTCGCTCAAGATCTGTAAAATACCCCCATGCAAATCGTCACATTCCAAAAACTCACGCTCCTAGATTTTCCAGAAAAAACCGCCGCAATTGTTTTTACACCCAGCTGTAATTTTCGTTGTGGCTATTGCCACAATCCTGAATTAGTAAATTTCAAAGACAGCCAAAACTTAATTCCCGAAAAGGACTTTTTTGATTTTCTCGAAAAACGCAAAAACCTGCTCGACGGAATTTGCCTCACCGGTGGCGAACCAACTTTGCAAAAAGATTTACCACAGTTTTTAAAAAAAATTCACCAGCGCGGATTCCTCACCAAGCTAGACACAAACGGAAGCAAGCCTGAAATTCTCGAAAAACTTTTGCAAGCAGGGCTGCTGGATTACGTCGCCATGGATGTGAAAGCTTCTCCGGAAAATTATGCGAATGTTGTGGGAGGGGACTTCGCGAAAGCAGTCGAGACCTCGCGTAATCTCATCATGCAAAGTGATGTGAATTACGAATTTCGAACTACTCTGGTCAAGGAGTTGGTCGACGAAAAAGAGTGGCAGAAAATTCTCGAATTTGTGCGCGGAGCAGAAAAATTTTTCCTACAAAACTTCCGAGTAAGTGGAGAATGCCTGGATAAAAAATTTGAAAAATTTCACGGCTTCACGACTTCGGAACTAAAAAAAATGTGCGAAGAGGCGGGGAGGGTTGTGAAGAAATGTGAAGTGAGGGCTTAATTTTCAAAGACTCAATTTACATAATCCTCGACTTCTCGAGGACAAGCTTTCAAATAAATCTTAATTTTCAAGTTCATTCTAAACATGAGCAATTAAACATCTTTCATCTTTAGCCTGTAACCGTTCTGATTTACTTGAACCTTGAAATTTATTTGTAAATTGAGCCTTCGTAAATTTGAAAATTAATCACCATATTTTCAGCACAAAATTAATAGTGGTTAATTTTTTAGTCAGAAAAATAGGTAATTAACCCACCACTTTAGTGGTAGGGAACTTGCAACCATGATCCAGATTACTCAACATTCCTCGATCCATTAATCTGCCTAACCTTCTCCTCCACCACTTTTTTCAACTCCTCCAAAACATCCCGCTGCTGATTCACAATTGACTGCAAATTATTCTCCCGAATGTCGTGCTCTTTTTGAAGCTCCTGAAGTTGAGCCTGAGCAAGATATTTAAACTCTCGCAACTCAGCCTTCACCTTCGATCGAAAAAGGAAGTGCTGTGCGAGAACTCCCGCGGAAAAAACCAAAGCCATAAAAACAATCGCAACCAGCGCCCAAGTGATGAAATTACCAGCGAGACTGAAATCAGAATTCAGTCGGTTGACGAGAGCTTGGTAAAGAAATTCAGCATCAAAATCTTTTTCGAATCGCTCAGTAGAATCCCCCAAAAAAAACTGCATCGGTTGATTCGCAGGTTTTTCAACCTCTTCCGTCAATTCAAAAATACTCGTGACAGAATCCGAATTCTGCACAGCTTCTTCCGCTGCGAGAGTCACTCCACAAATTTGCACCAAAGCGAAAAATGAGATGATTAGCTTTTTCATGAGCACGAAAGTTAGGAAATGAATGGTATCTCTTTCGAAGAGACTGCGCAAAAAGCTGGACTTGCGATCTTAAGAATCGCTTAATTTTGATTGCCAGTCAGCGCCTTAGTCGAAGGTGTATTTTTTGAAAATTTCTACCCAAAACCAGCACTTTTGGATATCCAATTACAGGTTTTTTTCGTTTCTAGGCTTGTGTAAGGGAAATTCGAAGTGTACCTTCGATCTGGGCTTTCTCAAGCCTAGAAGTATGCTAAGATATGTAGTAATTACCCTTTAAGTGCTGGTTTATGTACTGTTACAAAGCAAAAATCCTCCGCTGGGTGGATGGCGACACCGTCCTCGTTCGCATCGATTTGGGTTTTTGCTGTCAGCGCGAAGAACGAATTCGGCTGGCAAGAATCAACGCGCACGAACTAAAAAGTGACACTATTTACAAAAGACGCCTGGCGCGAGCAGCTCGTTACCAAGCGAATAAACTTTGCCCAAAAGATTCAGAGGTAATCATTGAAACCAAAAAAAGCCCCCGACGAGACATGTACGCGCGTTACATTGCGGAGGTGAGAGTCGGGCGGAAGAATGTTTCGGATGAGCTTTTGAAGCTGAGAGTGGTGAAGAAGTTTTGAGGGTTAAAAATCTAAACGCGCTGAAAAATCCTCAGGCTTGGCAGCTTATTGTAGGGCCTCTGAATGATCACTAAAACCACTGTTAGGCTTCGAACACTTCTTTGTCATGCAAACAATTATTGATCTAACGGCAGGTTTGATCTTGTTGATTCCACTAATTGCTCTTTTTTCAAAGCTAATTGAATCAAAGAAATTTTTGAATAATAAAAGTTGAATGTTGGTATTTGCTTAACATCTTGGTGAAAATTAGCCTTAACCCACGCGTCAGCATCTTCTAAGGCTTTTGTAAGAATGCCTTGATCAAAAGTTGGATCATCCTTAGCTATTTCAAACAAAACAATCGCGTCAATCAAGTCATCTTCTGACTGGATGTTTAATTTTTCAAGCTGACCTGCTAAATCCGCTTTTTTTTCTGCAGATTCTTCTGCACCTTGTGCTTCTTTGGACATATTTAGGGGAGTTAAATTAACCTAATTCTATCATCAAATAAATGCTGTGTCAAGTTTTCCTCAATCCTCGTTTTTAGCTCTAAAAAGATTTCACACCAAAAAACCCTCCTTGCAAGAGGGACTTTTCTTATTGAGCTCAAAGTTCTGGCATCGACCTACTCTCACACCCGCAGAGCGGACACTACCATCGGCGCTGGAGAGCTTAACTACCGTGTTCGGAATGAGAACGGGTGTAGCCTCTCCGCCAGAGACACCAGAACATTGAGCTCAAATATTCAAAATAATTATTGCTTTTGCATACCAGATCCTAGCCTCTAGAATCCAAGATTCAAACTTTTTTCGTGCAAATTGTTGATCGATAAATTCTTGATTACATACTTTCTTCGCCGAAGCGAACCATTCGCCAAAGGCGAATACAGTACGCAACCAAGAAGAAAAAAACTTAAATAAAATTCATTTAACTATTAGTACTGCTTGGCTAAACACATTACTGTGCGTACACCGGCAGCCTATCAACCAGCTATTCTCGCTGGAGTTTAATTGCGAACATTAATCTCAGAGGGGGCTTCGCACTTAGATGCTTTCAGCGCTTATCCTGTCCGAACGTAGCTACTGAGCAATGCCGCTGACGCGACAACTCATCCACCAGAGGTTCGTCCACTCCGGTCCTCTCGTACTAGGAGCAGCTCTCTTCAATATTCGATCGACTACGGAAGGTAGAGGCCAAACTGTCTCACGACGTTCTGAACCCAGCTCGCGTGCCGTTTTAATTGGCGAACAGCCAAACCCTTGGGACCTTCTCCAGCCCCAGGATACGACGAGCCGACATCGAGGTGCCAAACCGCTCCGTCGCTATGGACGCTTGGGAGCGATCAGCCTGTTATCCCCAGGGTAACTTTTATCCGTTGAGTGATGCCGCACCCACGTGCAGACACCAGATCATTTTCACCTAGTTTCCTACCTGCTCGGCCTGTCAGCCTCACAGTCAAGCTCACTTATGCGAATACACATTCAGCCCGATTTCCATCCGGGCTAAGTGAACCATTGCGCGCCTCCGTTACTTTTTAGGAGGCCACCGCCCCAGTCAAACTACCCATCAAACGCTGTTCCTCAACCGGTAAAAAAATTCAATTTGAAATGCTGAATGTTTTACGTTTAGCATTCTTCGTTTTGAATTCTTTTAACGGCCGAGGTTAGACACCTAAATAACAAAGGGTGGTATTTCAAGGGTGACTCCAGAACAGCTAGCGCCGTCCCTTCAAAGTCTCCCACCTATCCTACGCATTGTTATCCAAGTGCCAACGTCAAACTGTAGTAAAGCTCCATGGGGTCTTTTCGTCTTTCCGTAGTTAGTCGGCATTTTTACCGACATTGCAATTTCACCGGGTCTAAGCTTGAGACAGTCTCCAAGTCGTTACGCCATTCGTGCGGGTCGGAAATTACCCGACAAGGAATTTCGCTACCTTAGGACGGTTATAGTTACCGCCGGCGTTCACTAGCACTTAAGTTCAGAGCTTGCACCCATCCCCGTAATGTTCTAGCACTGGCCAGGCGTCAGCCCCCATACATCGCCTTACGGCTTCGCGGAGACCTGTGTTTTTGATAAACAGTCGATTGGAGTCATTAACTGCGTCCCGACACCTCAAAAGAGACATCGGGAAGGCCTTATCCCGAAGTTACGGCCGCTGTTTTGCCGAGTTCCTTAAGCTTAGTTATCCCGAACACCTTAGAATACTCATCCCACCCACCTTAGTCGGTTTACGGTACGGATACAACAAACCCTCACTGTTGAGGCTTTTCTTGGCGGTAAGCGTGAACGAACTCGTCCCGACGAATCAGAACTTGCACTCGCGCTTTCGGATTAATGACGACCGGATTTGCCTAATCGTCTCCTATTTCGCTTGGACCAGAATCATTAACTGGCTCCGCATAGCTTTCCGCGTTACCCCCCAGCTAGCTCCACCTTCGTTTGAATTAATCTCGTTTCGCGTCCCGAAGGAGTTGAATTGAAAAAAACTCGCGCTTAGGTTTCACTCGGGCGGTTTTGTTGTAGCGCAGGAATATTAACCTGCTGTCCATCGACTACGCCTTTCGGCCTCGCCTTAGGACCGGCTAACCCCCTGTCGAACATCGTGGCAGGGGAAACCTTGGGTTTTCGGTGTGGAAGATTCTCACCTCCATTAAAGTTACTCATGCCACCATTCTCACTTCCGAACGCTCCACCAAACCTCACGGTCAGGCTTCGACGCAGAACGGAACGCTTCTCTATCGCACAGTGCTTCGCACTGAAATTTTCAAGTCTCAATTTTCTAATTTTCTCAGCCAAAAACTGATCCGCCCGTGGCGGAAAATAATTCTCAAAGCTCAATTTTTAATGTTTTAAAAATGAAAATTGAAATTTATTTTGTAAATTAGAAAATTGTAAATTATGAAAATTACAATGCGAAGCACTGCACCCGCATCTTCGGTAAATAGTTTAAGCCCCGTTACATTTTCGGCGCAGGATCTCTCGACCAGTGAGCTGTTACGCTTTCTTTAAAGGATTGCTGCTTCTAAGCAAACCTCCTGGTTGTATGTGAAATCTCACATCCTTTGCCACTAAACTACTATTTTGGGACCTTAGACGGCGGTCTGGGCTGTTTCCCTTGCGACTACGGCACTTAGCTGTCGCAGTCTCACTGCCGGTATAAGCTCGATGGGTATTCGAAGTTTGTCAAGGGTTGGTATGGTTGCCCACCCTAGCCTAAACAGAGCTCTACCCCCCACGAGTAATAACCCGACGCTGCCCCTAAAGGCATTTCGAGAAGAACCAGCTATCTCCGAGTTCGATTAGCATTTCACCTCTAACCACAGGTCATCCAAACATCTTGCAACATGAATTGGTTCGGTCCTCCACGTGATGTTACTCACGCTTCAACCTGCCCATGGTTAGCTCACTCGGTTTCGGGTTCAGTAATACAGACTAAAATCGCCCTATTCGGACTCGCTTTCGCTACGGTTCCAGGTATTAATCCTTTAACCTTGCCTGTACCAACGGACTCGGTGGCTCATTATACAAAAGGCACGCGGTCATCCGCCGAGGCGGACTCCCACTGCTTGTAAGCATTTGGTTTCAGAAACTATTTCATCCCCCTTCCGGGGTGCTTTTAACCTTTCCCTCACGGTACTAGTGCACTATCGATCGCGTTGTCTATTTAGCCTTGGAGGGTGGTCCCCCCAGATTCAGACCGGATTTCACGTGTCCGATCCTACTCAGGATACTCTACCGATTACACCTCCCTTCACCTACACGACTTTTACGTTCTGTGGTGTGACTTTCCAGACACTTTGGCTAGGTGGAGTAATCAGATATTGAGTCCTACAACCATAACTGGAAGATGGAAATTGGAAATTTGGATAATGGAATTTTATAATTCGGCATTCTTTTTTCGGAAAGCTTGAATCTTTCTGCAAAGTATCTCGTAATTTTTAATCAACTTTTCGGCATCGTTAGGTTGCAAATCACCAAAATCTTTTAGAAAGTTTAAGTGAACTATCATTTCGTTGGCTTCACCAAGTGCGACGCCAAGATGATAATTAAAAACTTTTCGATCAAATTTTCGTGAAAAACCTTCTACAATATTCGTCGCGATTGATCGCGCCGACCGCATTGCTCTCTCGAACCAATTCAAAGTTTTTTGATTTACGAATTAGTCCAAACAAAACGACTGCCAATTTGTAAGATAGTTGATAAATTTCAAGATCTTCAAACTTCAAAATCATATTTGAATTATAACTCCATTTTCTAACTTCCATTCTCAATCCTCCAGTTATTTTGGGCTAGTCCCGTTTCGCTCGCCGCTACTAAGGGAATCTCGATTGATTTATTTTGACTGGTTACTTAGATGTTTCAGTTCGCCAGCTATGCTACATACAGCTATTTTATTCACTACATGTTGATTAGATGCCAGACATTAAATGCTGATACTGAAGATATTTTTGCCGTCAGGCAAAAAGTCCAAAGTCCAACATCCAAAGTCCAACATCCAACCGGGTTTCCCCATTCGGAAATCCGTGGGTCACGGCTCGCTTCCAGCTCGCCACGGCTTATCGCAGGTAACTACGTCCTTCATCGCAACAACGCGTCAAGGCATCCGCCAAACGCTTTTAAGTAACTTTACTTAAATTTTATTGTCCTCTGCTCAACCGAAGTCAAACAAAGGTAAATATCGATCAACAATCTGCATGAAAGATTGTTGAATTATTTTAAATTATTTTGAAATATTTTTTATCCGAGATTTCAAGGAACAAAGTGGTCTGGTCTGCCATATTTCACTGAAATAAAGGAGGCAGAAATAAATAAGTATTCGTTTTTGAAAATAAAAAAGAGTGGAAAACTCCACCCCTTCTCAAACACTTGGAACTTAAAAAATGTTATCAGGAGGGGAATCGTAAAAGATAATTTCTCAGAGCCGGTGGATTTTAGGGAAAGAGAAATCGAAAGTCAAAAGTTTTTTTGAGGCATTCGAGATGATACTGAACACAAAAAAAATCGTTGAACAATGTTGTTTGTGAACCAGTTCACTGCACCCAACAACCCACACAAAACGATAATTTCTAATCTATTCTCCAAACACGCAGCTGTTTCAAACATCCTTCCCTAAGCACAACCAAAAGTACCCATGCGTTCACCCTCTTTGAAAAATCAAAATCTTCTATTTTTTTACTCACCATCTTGTCGTTTCCACCCCCTTGTCATTCCCGCGAAGGCGGGAATCCAAAAACTAGAAAGCCGGAGTATTGTTTTACGCTTGCTTTATAAACATTTTGCGATAAATCTTGAATGAGCTCTCATGATTCACAGTCTTGAACTATGATTTCAATAATTAAATCATGGACTTTGAAGATCGAGAATCATGGTTCAGATAATTTCCTGCAGAAAAAAAATACTCGTGTGTTTGCTCCCTTTGGATAAAGGGAGCACGAAGCAAATGCTTTTTAATTTCTCACAGACAACAGAGGAGGGATTTGCTACGGGGAACCTCGTGCCTTCTAAATTCTCACAATCACGGTAATCCTTCAATCAGGTGAATCAAGGCTCAGGCAATTATTACCGAAAAACTAAAGTCGCCCGAAACATCCCATCCGTATCCTGCGCCAAACCAATCGCCAACCGCGTTTTCCCAGCCTCAGTGAAAACTTCATCATTCAAAACCTCCACGATTTGTGAAAGCTTATTTGCTGAAGCAATGAATGTCGTAAAGCTGCCTGAATAGCCCGTTGCCCGAATAGAGCCCTCGAGAGAACTATCCACGTAAGTAAAATCGAGAAAATCATCAGCCACCATTTCCTCACTCCAGCTTTGTGCAGCCAGTTCAATCTGCCCATCTGAAATAAACGCTGGGGAACCACGCTCCATGCGAATCGAATTAATGAGACCAAGCAACTCAGCTCTTGACCCAATTAAGTTTTCAGACAAAAACGGATCAACCGAAAATTCCTGCACAAAAAGTATTCGCCCTTCAGAATCTTTCGCAATCCCAAGCCCCACACGCCTCCACTCAGGTGTCAGAATATTCGCCCGATGAGCAGCACTGCGCAGCAAACCAGCATGCGCATAATTGGTTTTGTAATCACGAGCCAAATTCTCACCAACAGGCAACTGCAAACCGAAAATCTTTCTTCTCACATCAGGATTATTTCCCGCCGAATCGACGTGCCCAAAGAAACCCTCCACCGCCATTTGCTCCGCATAGTTTTGTGCGAAATTAGAAAGCTCCAAATCCAGAGAAACTTTTGAAAGCTGCTGTTGTGCGCGGAAACTGTTAACCGCTCGCAACCAAATAAGTTTTTCACGATTTGGGGAAAATCTCAGATCATTATCCGGTGACTCACGAAGATCAACAAAGTCGGGTAGCAATGGAAATTCACTCGGCAGGTAAATCGGATGATTGAAAACCGCAATCCCATTCGTCGCGTTGATTTCGAGAATGTAAGTCCCTATCTCAGGAAGTTGTAAATCGAGCGCGAACTGTGTGCCAGCTGAAATCTTTTCCGTATTTTCGAGAATGGAAATCTCCTCAACTTTGCCACGAGGAGTGATGAGATAAGCCGTCGCCTCAATGTCAGTTTTCGCAGTACCAGTAAATGAAATCTGTGGACTACGATAAATCGGTGGGGAAGAAAGCACGAGCCCCCCTTCATCAAGCTCAGAGAAATGATGCTGTGAAAGTAAAAGTGGGGAAATTTGACTGCCGAACCATTCACTGCGCGGCTCGAAACTCCAACCCTTTTCCGCCTTTGCCCCAAAAATTTGAAGCGTAGCCTCTCCCTCTGTGAAGTTTTTAAAATCCACAGGGTCAAGAGTGAGAGAATTTTGATCAGCAGAAACCAGTCTTTCAAAACGATTTTCGTTTTGTCGAAGTACCACCCGAAAAATATTATTTTCACTCGAGTCCCATGAAACTGTTGGACTGTTTTCAATCAAACTCGTTTGGATATTGACCGGAGGAAGCCCACTCGAAACGACAATCGCCGGACTACATTCACGAGGCAAAACCTCAACCATGACAGCCGAATTACTATTCGCAGTCGTAGGAATTACCGTGAAATTGTAACTACCAGGAGCATGAAACTCCACAGGAATTGTGAAATTCTGATTTTCAGTCTTGGCAGTAAAGTGCTCCTGATTTTTATTTTTTCGATTTTCTACAACCGCCAAAACACTCTCTGTCGGATTCGCCACCACCCCTCGCAAAGCAAAAATCTCATTTTCGTAAAAAATATTAGGCAGCTCATTCTCAAGTGTAATCTCGCGAAAATAATTTGTCTGAATCGTTTTTGCGTTTTCGAGAAATTGCGGACAAACACTTTCAACTCTCGTCTGGAAACGAAAAACAATCTCTGCGAGCTGAGCACGAGTGAGGGGAGTCGCTGGGAAAATTTGATCAGCAGAATCCGCCTCTACAAGCTCAAAAGTTTTCGCATAAAAAAGAAAAGCGTTGTACCAGGCATTCTTTTCAGAATCAGAAAAAAGTTTTTCCTCAGTCTCGTAATTTTCAAGAATAACTGAATTCGTTTGCAACAACATTTTCAGAGCCTCAACCAAATTCACAGTCTGCGCCGGTCGGAAACTTCCATCCGGATAACCATCCACGATTAAGTTCTGTTTGGCGGAAAAAACAAAAGGAGCAAACCACTCTCCTTGCAAAACATCGGCGAAAACATTTTGAGAAGGCTCTTGAATCTCCACACCACTCGCGAGAAGAAGAATTTTGAGAGCCTCAGCACGATTCACAGAATCTTGAGGTCGGAAACTTCCGTCAGGATAACCCCCAATCACTCCCTCTTTCGAGAGATAATCTATCGCCGCCGCATTAGAATGGCTGTCCGAAACGTCAGTAAAAACTGCAGCTTCAACAAACGTCGTAACACAACAAACCGCCAACATAATGAAGACTGTCTTTCGAAAAACACGGAGCAATTTCACCTCGCGATTTTCTCAGACTTTTGGGATTTTTGGAATGGGATCGAACCAACCAAAACAGAACACAAAAATAGCTCGCCAAGAGCAAGCTATTTCGTGCCACCCGATAGGAACATGGCATAACCACAATCCGATCTGGTTTTCATGAATATTTTAACAAAATTAAGACTTAAAAATTGGACTCAAATATTTTTCTGTAAAAACCGTTATGCACATTCTCGGTTCGTGACTTGGATAAAATATGCACATAGAGACACATTGCATGCGCCTCTACGAAACACGAACCTCACTTGCTAATTCTTTTTCTGCGAAAAAATCCACGGCGGCAACAAGATTGCGAGAAAAAACAGCCACCAATTACCAAGATAAATCGCTAAAAAAGTGAATGCTGTGAAACCAACTAGAGCCAGCAAACAGTTGCGCTTGAGCTGAGCGAAAATCGGAATCGCGAAAATATTAAACTCAGGTGGCTTACGGTGAGCCCGTATTTTCTCTGCTTGCGGGACTTTCCCCACGACCTCACCTTCAAGTATTTCCGAATCAGCGGAAGAATCACCATGCGAAGACGAATCAAAAGAAGATTTCATTTGTATGCTTAATTGCTTACGTAAAACGTATGATATCCCAACCCGTCTTTCGAAGTTCACCGCAGCGAACGCGAAGGGGTGTAAAAAACGTAGAGACGAGGCACCGCCTCGTCTCCGTAAAAATTATTATACTTAATTGCTTGCGTAAAGCGTATAATTCGTAGAAACGCCCCGTTGGGGCGTTTCAAACTATGGAGAGCAATCTACTTTTTAGCAACCACAATTAAATTCCTACCGCGCAAGCAGTTCGTTTTTTCAGCATGCCTAGCGTAAAAAACTTCAACGTTGCGAAACCCTGTTTGCTCCAACAAATTTTCCAACTCCCTACGCCGAAATGCAAATAACTTACGTCGTGCGATTTTCCCAAAAGGAATTCGACAATCGCGGAATTTGAAAGTGAGCAGACTCTTGAACAAAGCTGACCAAAAACGCGGCTGCCAGAGATTCCAAACCGTGAGAAAAATTCGACCACCCTCCTCCAAGCTCTCGTGCAAATTTCGCAAGACTCGCAACTGCTCCTCTCGTGCCGAGAAGTGATGCAAAACCGCCACACAAAAAATTGCTTCGAATTTCTCCTTCGCGTGAAAATCACGCAAGTCTGCAAAATCAAATTTTTCTGTTGGAAAATTCTGGCGCGCGAATTTCAGCAACTCCTGACTCGCATCCACTCCGAGATACCCTCCTCGGAAACCTTGCTCGCGCAACCAACCAACCAATCTGCCGTTGCCACAACCTGCGTCTAAAATAGATTTCGCAGAGAGAAGCTCGCTCGCAAAAGAGAGCTCTGCCCAGTTTCGTCTGCGCGTGCGATTCCATTCTGTCGCGAATGCGTCATAATCGGAGCCAGACTTTCTCTGCATATCTCCATGTTATACTCAACCGCTTATAAAAAAAGTATAATGCGCCGAAGCTAATTCATTAGATCTCCTCCAGGCAAAGTGTCTTTGTGCTAGTGTCTAAATTAAAAAATCATAAATTCAAAAGCGGAGGCGTATAAACTCAAAACATGACCGCTTCAAAAACAAAATATCAAAATTTTTCTTCGATCAGTCCTCAAAACTCAATTGATGAAGCTGTAAAAGATTTTGAAAAAATCAATCTTTACTCCAAAGAGTTTTTGCAAGATTTGTGGAGCGGACTGGAAAGATCGTCTTATTCAAAAACGCGACTCCTAAAAAATTAGGATTATTCGCGATGTTTTTTATTCGATTTTTGGAAGACTTTGATTTGACAAGGAGTTTTTGATGTGTTAATATAAAAGTAAATCATGCCAAAGGATAATTATTCGTATTTATTTAACCCCTAAAATATGCTTGAAAAAAACAATACTGGGTCTGAAAAACATCTAAGACTCACTAAGCTGCTCGGAGAATTAACAGACTGTATGTCTGGGATAGGTCGAATAGCTGATGAGCGAAAAGAAATCGCGGATCAATATGAAAAATTTGCTAAAAAAAATGCTGGTGATGATGATGCTGTTGTGGTTGCTGGTGATCAAGCATTAACCAAACTGGAATTTCTCATGGACGGACATAAAGAACTAAGTAGGCAAAGGAAAACAATTTCTGAAAAAATTCGAAGTCTTTATGGAAATAAAGGAAGTGAAGAAAATAAAGGAAGTGAAGAAAATGAAGGAGGTGAAGAAAGTGAAGAAAATGAAGGAGGTGAAGGAGGTGAAGGAAGTGAAGAAAAAGAATTAGCAACCTGTATGTCCGAGATAAATCAAGTAAACAATAGAATAGAAACAATCTATGATCAACTTAAAGAAACTACTAAAGAACTTAGTGATGACGATGATGTTCTTATGGATGCTAGTGATCAAGTACTCAACGACCTATTATCTCTCAAGAGCAAGCGTAAAAAACTAAGTGAGCAAAGGAAAACAATTTCTGAAAAAATTCGAAGTCTTTATGGAAATAAAGGAAGTGAAGAAAATGAAGGAGGTGAAGAAAGTGAAGAAAGTGAAGAAAATGAAGGAGGTGAAGGAGGTGAAGAAAGTGAAGAAAATGAAGGAGGTGAAGGAGGTGAAGAAAGTGAAGGAAGTGAAGAAAGTGAAGAAGGTGAATCCCAACGTCCCAATAGAAATTCAAAACCGGGCTTTAAACAAAAAATTTCCCAGTTTTCTCACAAACATCTCCCTTGGATTAGGTCTAAAATTAAAAACAAAGATGAGCTTTCAGGGTGAGCTTTAGACTATCGAAAATGATGTCCAAAACTAACTCCTATAGAATACAAAAAATTTAACTTACCTAAAATGCCACAATTTGATATGATGCCAACCGAGTATGGAGAAGGAGGAGAACACTCTGGGGAAGGCTATCAGTTCATAGCTCAACGAAGAGGCATCCCCTTAGTCGAGCAAACCAACATTCGCAAAGAAGATTTTCGTAAACTAGGTCTAACCCCAAGGGATCTTCAAAAAAAAACAGGGGCTGCCTTGGTCTTTGACCAAAGACTACATGATGGCAGAGTCATACTCATAAATGCTCAGCGAGACATTTTAAAAGAACTTGGACTATAATTTCCAGACTTTGTTTTAAAATTTAAAATTGTTAGACAATTTAGCAAGCTCAACTCAAACTTCCACAATCTCTCTTCAGATCATCATGGAAGCGATTGAAAAAAAATGTGCAACTGAAAAAAGTTTACGCGAGTTAAAAGTGAAATTCGCTGGCAACTCTGGAAAGCTAGTGCCAAACTCAGAACTCGTAAAAGCTTATTTGCGGCTTTTGAGGTTGAAAAAAATAAAAGCTCAACCCTTTCTCGAAAAAATTCTAAAAAAATCACGCATTCGCACACTCTCGGGCGTCTCTCCCATCGCCGTCCTGACCAAACCTTCCGGCTGCCCCGGTGAGTGTGTTTTTTGTCCGAGCGAAAAAGGAATGCCCAAAAGTTATTTGTCGAATGAGCCAGCCGTGATGCGCGCGATGCGCGCGAAATTTGATCCTTGGCAGCAGGTGAGAGACCGACTGCAAGCACTCACCGCCTGTGGACATGAGACAAGCAAGATTGAGCTAATCGTAATGGGAGGAACTTTTTCCGCTCATCCGCACAATTATCAGAGCTGGTTCATCCGCAGATGTTTCGAAGCCCTGAACTCGCGGAAAGCCAAATCCGGCTCGCTCGAAGCGCTGAAAAAAGCGAACGAAAAATCCAAACATCGCGTCATCGGTCTCACGCTCGAAACTCGACCAGATTTTATTTCTCCGGAAGAAGTTCAGCGATTTTTGAAGCTCGGCTGCACGCGAGTCGAAATTGGAGTGCAGTCACTTTCAGATAAAATTTTACAAAAAGTAAAACGCGGACACGATGTCCAATCCTCGATTCAAGCAATCCGCTTACTGAAAACAGCTGGGCTAAAAGTGGGAATCCACATCATGCCCAACCTACCCCTCGCAACACCTGAATCCGATTTCAAAATGTTTGAGAAAATTTTTGACGACCCTGACTTCAAACCCGATCAGTTAAAAATTTATCCCACCGTCCTCGTTGAGAATGCTGAGCTAAAAAAATGGTGGCAGCAAAAAAAATGGCAACCCTATTCCGATGCTGTTTTGACGAAACTCCTCGCCAAAGTGAAAGCAATCACACCACCTTGGGTGAGGCTGACAAGAATTATTCGCGACATCCCCGCCGAATCAATTCTCGCTGGCAGCAGGCTCACGAACCTGAGACAAATTCTCCAGCAAAAAAACGTTCAGTGCCAATGCATCCGCTGCCGAGAAATTCGCGCCGATGATTTCGATGTGAAAAAAGTGAAATTATTAAAAAAAGAATATATTGCCAGCAACGGTCGTGAGTTTTTTCTGAGCTTCGAAGTTGCTGGGAAGCTAATCTCTCTTTTGCGCTTGAGACTTCCAGCTTCAGAGAAAGTTAACCCCATGCTTAAGCGTGGGGTTAACTTTACGCTCGTAAGAGAGCTGCACACCTTCGGCGCCGAGCTCGGAATCTCGCAACACGGAAAAAGTGGTCAACATCGCGGCTTCGGCAAAAAACTAATTCTCGAAGCAGAAAAAATCACGAGAAAAAATGGGTTTAAAAAACTAAAAATTATCAGCGGAGTAGGCGTGAGAGAATATTATCGCAAGCTGGGCTACCGACTCGACGCTGAGAAAATTTACATGGAGAAAGGTCTTTGAAGTGTTAAAATTTAGACAGACAAATGCCTATAACTTTTCCCATCGCGAACCTAACTGCTGTCTGTTTCAAGGATGAAAATCTTTGGGTTGGCTTCGTAGAAGAAATCACTGGAATCAACTCCCAAGGTCGCACTCTCACAGAACTAAAAAAAAATCTTATTGAGGCAACCAAATTAATTATAGAAACAAATCGTGAATTGGCACAAAGAGATATCGGTGAGAGAAAAGTTGTCAAAAGAAGTTTGAGTTTCGCAAGTCTATGAAGCGCCGAGACCTAATTCGTTATCTCGAAAAAAATGGGTGCGTGTTTTTTCGAGAAGGGGGAAATCATACAATCTACGAAAATCCCAGTCAAAACCTAAGTTCATCTATTCCTCGTCATCGTGAAATCAAAGATTTTCTTGCCAAAAAGATTTGCCGAGACTTGGGGGTAAAAACTTCAAGATGAATCCCTTCACCAAACAAATCGCGCAACTCAACATGCGAAATCATAATTATCGTCTTTTTGTGATGGATGTTTTGGGATTATTTCTGAAGCAAGATTTGGGAGCCGGAGACAAAACAACGCAGCTGCTCAAAAATCCCGCACAAAAAATCCAAGCTGAAGTCATCGCGAAAGAAATGGGTGTCTTAAGCGGGATGGAGGAGGTGGAATTCTTTTTGAGAAAGAAAGATGTGAGAGTTTTGCGAAGAGAAAAAGATGGCAGTGTTTGTGTGAAAAATAAAGTGGTGTTGAAAATCGAAGCTTCTGCGCAAAAAATTCTTACTCTGGAAAGAACGATCTTGAACTTGCTTCAGCGAATGAGCGGAATCGCGACAAGTGCAAATAAGCTTGCGCAAAAAATTGGTTTTCAAAAATTTTCCGCCACGCGTAAAACCCCACTGGGCTTGCTGGATACGAAAGCTGTAATAACTGGCGGCGGATTGCCTCATCGTTTGAGTCTCGCAGACATGATTCTCATGAAAGAAAACCACATCAAAGCCGATGCAGATTGTTGGAAAAAGATTCCACTGAACTCACAAAATTTTTTTGAAATCGAAGCAAACAACGTGAAGCTCGCAATCGAAATCACAAAACATTTTGCGAAGAGCAAAAAATTAATTCTTCTCCTCGACAACTTCACCACCCGTCAGCTCAGCAAACTTATCCCTCAGCTTCATCAAATTAATCCTCGAGTAATTCTAGAAGCCAGCGGTGGAATCACGACGAAAAACGCAAAGCAATTTCTCAAAAGTGGTGTGGATTTTATCTCGCTCGGAGCACTCACTCATTCAGTAAAGGCGCTGGATTTTAGTTTGCGGGTGATTTAGTTTGGTCGAATTCTTCTTCCGCCGTTGTTCCCACCTCTTCCGCTAGTTTTTCTTTTCTTTTCCCGCCATGGATGATAGCTGCTAGTTAGTGGTTGTGCTTCAACACTACTGGGGCTTTTTGATTTTGGTTTTTGCAAAAAATCAAGACACCCAAAATCTTTAACTATTTCTCTAATTTCTTTTCGAACTTCTCGTGGAATTTTCTTAAATAATTCGTTGACCCCCGCAGAAAGCGCCTTGATTTCAGTCGAATTCATCCCAGCATCTCTTGCAACTCCTAGGTCGACGAATAATCCCGTAACTTGCAGATAAAAAGCATGACTAAGGAAATCATGCCCCAAAAGAGCTTCGTATGCCCTGCGCAAGTTAGTAAGAAGCGGTGGTGCTTGTTCTATCTCGCCCAAGGCTGAACTTAATTAAGTTAAGGTTAAAAATAGTTCTTAACCTTATCCTCGAGAATAAACCCTGTCAATTTCTTTTTTCGCAAAATCCCAACTTCCTCATCGTAGGACAACTTTGCAACAAAGACTGAAACATGAACAAAGCGAACCACTCGAGAGATTAAAGTGGAAGAAAAACCAGGTGCTATATTCAATTGCTTATATAAAGCGTATAATGCGCCGTAGCTTTTAATCACTAAATGACTTAAGCATAGTTAAGCTTTGATTTTGGCAATAATATTTTTTTCAGAATTATCTAAGCGAAGGCGTATAAAATAGCGGAAATGCAGAATATTTTTTCCAAGTTTCATTCCAATCAAAACGGCTTAAGTGCTTCCCAAGTTTTGGCAAATCGCACGAAATTTGGAACGAACGAGTTGGAAATCAAAAAGCCTGAGAATTGGTGGATGAAGTTGCTGCACCAATTCGAAGATTTACTCGTGATTGTTTTGATCATCGCGAGCGTACTTTCTTTCGCCTTTGGTGAAATAGTAGATGGAGGGGTAATTTTGGGAATTGTTTTGGTGAACGCCTTGATTGGCTTCATTCAAGAATACAAAACCGAAAGGATGCTTCAGGCTTTGCAAAAACTAGTTGCTCTCAATTCTAAAGTTTTGCGTGGTGGGAAGATTCAAATTATCCTTGCGAGCGAAGTGGTCGTGGGAGATATTATTATTCTTGAAGAGGGAATGAAGATACCCTCCGACGCTATTCTCTTCGAAGCGAATAACTTGAAAATTGATGAAGCGATTCTCACAGGAGAATCCGTTCCCATCCACAAAACTCTCGATTCCAAAATCGAAAATTCAAGAAAGATTTTTTCTTCCACCACCATCGTGAACGGAAGCGGAAAAGCACTTTGTGTCGCAGTGGGAAAAGAAACTGAATTTGGGAAAATCGCGAAACTCACCACCACCACCCAAAAATCCGAATCCCCACTCACCAAAGAAGTTAAATCGATTGGTGTTTTTGTAGGAAAAATTTCGCTTGGAATTTCCGCGCTTCTTTTCGTCGTGGGTTATTTCTTTCAAAAATACTCTCTCATCGAGTCCCTCCTTTTTGCAGTAGCCGTAGCTGTAGCTGCGGTTCCAGAGGGTTTACCCGTCACCCTTACCACCGCGCTTGCACTAGGAATGCAAAGGTTGGCGCGTAAAAAAGCCTTGATCCGCGAATTAAAAAGCGTGGAAACACTTGGAAGCACAACCATTATTTGCAGCGATAAAACCGGAACTCTCACGCGCAATCAAATGAGTGTTGCACGAGGATGGTTGGTGGCGGAGGGTGAATTTCTCGTGAGTGGCGGTGGGTACAATCCCCAAAAGGGGAAAGTGGAAATCGAGAAAACAAATTCCACCGCACAACTTCTTTTCTCAATTGCGGATTATTGCAACGAAGCTTCCCTCATCAAGCGAGGTAAAAACTGGAGCGTAATTGGAGATCCTACCGAGGGTGCCTTGAAAGTAGTTGCACGTAAATTCGGTTTACCCCAAGCCCACAAAAAGATAACTCAAACCTTTCCCTTCGAAAGTGAGCGAAAAAGGATGAGTGTTGCTTGCGATTCCAAGATCTTCATCAAAGGCGCTCCTGAGCAACTCCTCGCGGTCTGCACTCATTACCTCGAAGGGAAGAAATTGCGCAAGCTCGATTCCCACTCGCGCAAACAGATTCTCGGGCGAACGAATATCTTCGCAAATGATGCTCTGCGGGTTTTGGGTTTTGCGTATCGCGATCTGAAAAAAGGTGAAAAAGAAAAGCTTTCCGCTCAAAGCGCGGAAAAGAATTTAGTCTTCGTGGGATTACTCGGAATGCGCGATTCTCCTCGCGCGGAAGTTTACGAAGCGGTGAGGCTTTGCAGGCAAGCGGGGATTCGCATCACAATTGTGACAGGAGATAATGGTCTAACTGCAGCCGCAATTGGAAGAGAGATCGGGATTGCGAATGCAACTACTCCGATCTTCACGGGTGAGGAGTTACAAAAAATGAACTCCAAGCAACTTCTCAAAATCTTACGTGGCAAGGAAAATCTTATTTTTGCACGCGTAAAACCTGCGGATAAATTGCGCATCGTGAAAGCCTACAAAGCACTCAATGAAGTGGTGGCAGTGACAGGAGACGGAGTGAATGATGCCCCCGCGCTGAAGCGCGCAGATATTGGAATAGCGATGGGGAGAACTGGCTCGGATGTCGCGAAGGAAGCCTCCAACTTAATCCTCACAGATGACAGCTTCGCCTCCATCATCACCGCAGTGGCAGAAGGAAGGAGGATTTACGCGAATATGCGTAAATTTATTTTCTACATCTTCTCCTCAAATGTTGGTGAATTGGTAGTAATTTTCGCTGCGGTTTTAATCGCTTTTCCTGCACCTCTCACCGCAGCTTTGATTTTGATGGTGGACCTAGGCACCGATTTACTTCCTTCCCTTGCGCTGGGAATTGATCCGCTTGATCCCAAT
>Ga0307989_1000357_pt1 | contig 30654 bp, 33 predicted proteins | sample EllFjometagen185_FD_203164 | JGI IMG/M metagenome (GOLD analysis project Ga0307989, IMG submission 203164) | Marine microbial communities from Ellis Fjord, Antarctic Ocean - #185 | ecosystem: Environmental > Aquatic > Marine > Unclassified | place: Southern Ocean | collected 2014-10-08 | reverse complement strand
TGTGTCAGATAACGTATTTGTCAAAACTTTTTTCAATAAATCATAATAGGAATGATTTGCCGTTGACGGATTGATATATAAAGAATAGATTAGCCGCATAAGCAGTCCATGAAATCATCCGCACTCCCATGGGAATTTCTAGCTACAAAAAACAACAATGCGTTTGAAAGTAAATTACCTGAAAACATAATGTTTTTTGGTTATTCTCTGCGGCTTGAACAGGTCATTCGCAATGTTCTGACAAATGCTATAAAGCAGGGAAAAAACGGTTCGATTGACATTTTTCTTGATCTTAAAGACAATAAAACACATATAATCATTTCCAACCAGGGAGATAAAATTTTCAAATATGGCCTTCCCTATCTTTTCCACAGCTATTACCTGGGGAAAGACCACCGGAGTGGAAAAGGATTAGGCTTGTCTATAATAAAATATCTTATTACCCTCCATGATGGCTAGGTTTTTGTAAAAAACACAGATGCTGGGGTTGTTTTTGAAATTATACTCCCTTAAAAATTAATTATATTGTTCCTGACACATAACTGACACATTTCACCTATATACTGACATTGATTACATTCAATTTAAGAAAGCGAGAAAAACCATGCAAAATAAAAACAAGTGGTATCGCTATGGGTTGCAGATATTCTTTTTTGTATTCATAGGAATGATTGCAGTGAACCTTGTCGTGTCTGAGACGGGAACAGTGCTGTTTCCATTTCTTCCGGATGTTTCCCTTCATGCAATATGTCCCTTTGGGGGCATTGAAAGCATTATAAGCCTGGTTACAGCAGGAACATTGGTTCCCAAACTTCACCTTTCAACGCTGGTAATATCAGTTCTCGTCCTTTTTATTACTCTCATATTTGGTGCAGTTTTCTGTTCTTATGTGTGTCCTCTTGGAACCATTCAGGAATGGTTTGGAAAAATAGGTAAAAAAATATTCAAAAGAAGATACAATACGTTTATTCCCCGTAAACTCCATAATGTATTGAAATACTTCAGATACATCTCTTTGATTCTTACCGTAATTATAACTTACAATGCTGCAAAACTCATATTTGTTGAAGTTGATCCTTATTATGCAATGTATCATTTCTTTACTGACGAAGCTACAATCGGCGGACTTATTGTTCTTGGCGTTACTCTTATAGGCTCGCTATTTGTTGAGCGCCCTTGGTGCAAATATGCTTGCCCGTATGGCGCAGTTCTTGGCATTGTAGGAAAACTGAGCATATTTAAAGTAAAGAGAAAAACTGAAAGCTGTAATAATTGCACCCTTTGTGATCAGCGGTGCCCTATGAATATAGAGCTTTCAAAGAAAACCGTCATAAGCGACACCCTATGCAACCGCTGTCTTGACTGCGTTGCAGACTGCAATGTATGTCCAATGGATTCTCTGGTTTTTACTGCAAAAAAAATAAAAGCAGTTAAAAACAGCGACTGTGATGAGTCTCCTTCGGTTGTTGAACCTCCTGTGGAAGGAGAAAACAAATGAAATTTTTAAGGTTTGTAATAGTACTAAGCATAGTAGTAATTTTATTCGGAGGCGTACAGGCAAGTAAAGCTCTCGGGGTGTGGCATACAACGGGAGGCGTCCAAATACTGCAAGGGTTGTCAATCGAGACGGCAACAGGCTCAGATCGGGCAATCGGGGAGTTAACAGATGCCTTGAGAAAGTATGCAAGTGGAGACTTTGAAGGGGAATATGATCCCGAAGGCATCAGGGGGTCGTTTACATTTGGTGATGTTGAGGAAATTTTTAATATCGATGCAACTATTCTTGCAAGTGCTTTTGGTATAGAAGATACCAATCCTTCAGATTTTATAATAAGTGATTTTGAAGCCCTTTACGAAAAATATGATTTTCTTATAGAAATAGGAACGGGCTCGGTCAAATACTTTGTGGCGCTATATAATAATTTTCCCATAGGCGAAACCGAAGGTCTTACAACATATGCCGTTGATATTTTAAAAGACCATGGTAAAATATCTGAATCTCTTTATCAGGATCTGATGCTTGCAGCAATTGATTTGGAAAGCGGATACATTGTTTATGCGGGAGCTGTTACTGAAGAAGAGCACGAGGCTGAAAACAAAGTCACTGGAGAAACCACTATAAGCCAAGCTCTGAGCATGGGAGTTCCTGAAGAAGCGCTTAAACAATATTTTAATGACATAAGCGATGGTGACGCCCTGATACAGAATATGGCCAAATCCGAGAATCTACCTTTCGGAGACATAACGCTAGCGTTGAATGAATATATAGAAAACGATTAATTACTAATTTATTTAAACCGGCGAATATTAATTCTGCCGGTTTTTTTGTGTATTATATTTTATTCAATTTCAATATATGCGTCCGGTTCAAAGGCAGAAACACTTACTTCGTTTGCAAGCCCTGTTATTACGACATGTAAATGACTGTCCTTTCTTATATCTTTATTCCACAAAACTTCATAATATTTTAAGATATTTCATGGATGTGTCTTTTTTAACGATTTTATTGATTTATAATGTGACCAAGCTTATTTTTATAGAAATAGCTCTTTTTATATGATTTATACTTTTCACAGGCGAAGTTAAAATTAGCTGTGTAATTGTTCTGAGATTAGTCCGCAAAATAAGTTTCTTTATAATAGAAATCCAGAAACCTAAGGACGATGGAGGTAAAAAATGAAAGTGCTAAGATTAGTTATAGCAATATCAATAATCGCAATATTATTCGGTAGTGTTTTTATAAGCGATGCCCTAGGTTTATGGCAAATGTCAGGCAACAGAAATATTGGAAATTCCCAGGGAGCAAAAAAACCGTAAAGACGAAGCCACTGGTGAAAATACTGTCTTCTTCGGCTGAAATATCAACCGGGCGAAAGAAATAATATGAACAAATTGGAGTAGTTAGGAAGATCAATAAAAGTAAATCAGCAGCAATAAAATTTTGGAGGAAATAACTAAATTTGCGAAAAGATATCATCACTGCCTTGATGTTTACTGCATAAGCAGTCCAAGAAATCGTCCGCACCCCGAATGGGGAATTTTTGGTTGCAAAAAACATAGAATTATTTAAAAAAGAGACTGCCTTTGGCGGTCTCTTTTTCAATAATTATGGGAAATATAAATGATTCAAAGTGTTTTTAGTTATTTCCGCCTTTATAACCGTTACCGTCGCCAACTCCAACTCCGTCGCCGGTGCCTTCTCCAAAGATACCCCGTCCTTCTTCAGGACGATTTGGGTTTTCACCGTCTAATGTACAATCTTCATCGCAATCGCATGAGTTAAGCTCTGCAATCAGTGCGTCAGCTTCATCTTGAGTCATGCTTCCGTCTTTTACCATTGCGTTGATGATTATCTCTTTTTCAATAAGTATTGCTGCGTGGAAGTCTTCTACTGTTGTAAAGTCTTCAACTGAAGACGTGAATCTCTGTGAACTTCCGTCACTTGCTCCGCTACCATTGTATGCTAATGCTGTTCCTGTTGCTGCCATTACTACTATGGCTACTACCAATGTGATTGTTATTAATTTTTTATTCATTGTTCTTCTCCTTTAAATTTTATGTATGCATCATATACAACCAATCTGTCAGGAATGTGTCAGATAACGTATTTGTCAAAACTTTTTTCAATAAATCATAATAGGAATGATTTGCCGTTGACGGATTGATATATAAAGAATAGATTAGCCGCATAAGCAGTCCATGAAATCATCCGCACTCCAAATTAGGGAATTTTGTTTAACAGTAACAACTTTATTCGTACGAATAATATACATGTCTTATGACTTAATCATGATGTCCTTCCATTTTATATGATCTTCTTTAGACGTTTGGTAATAAATTGTTAAAAAAATAACAAAAAGGTTGAAGGTGGTTCTCTGTGGGTGTAAACTGTGATTGTCAAAAGATTAACGAAAGGCATTATAGCTTTTGGCCAATCTATTCAATAATAACGGGCTTTTGGGAATCCATTTTAATCGACAAGCATAAGAACACGAAAAAAATTCTGGACATTATTATTTTGCATCATTATTAAAAGGTATGTTTTTGTATCACAAAAACACAAAAGGGAGGTAGCAACATGCAGGTCAAAGAGGCTCTTTTAAAGTACGGCAGTACACCTGATAAGTTGATCGGGGCGATGCTGGGTTATCAACGAAACACACCGTGCAATTATCTATCAGAAGACGACATCAGAGAATTCGCTAAAGAAACCGGGCTCCCACTTAGTCGGGTACACAGCGTAGCCTCATTTTATTCTCTTCTGTCTACAAAACCACGCGGGAAATATATCATACAGGTCTGTTATGATGTTCCCTGCTATGTAAACGACTCAGTAAATGTGGTTAAAGATCTCGAAAATAAACTTAGAACAACCATGGGTCACACCACTGATGATGGTATGTTTACACTTGAGTATTCTAGTTGTCTGGGGTGCTGCGACAAAGCGCCGGTAATGCAAATCGGAGATAAACTGTACGGCAATCTGAACTCTGAAAAGATTTCAGAAATCCTATCTGCATACAGGAGGAATAAAAATGAGTAACGATACACTTAGTAAAAAACTCCTTACATCGCGTTTTGGGAAAATTAAAGCTGATTCAATCGATGATTATGTTTCTACCGGAGGCTATTCAGTTTTTAAAAAAGCACTGTCTATGTCCGGTGATGATATTATCAGCGAAATAAAAACCTCAGGCCTAAAAGGTCGTGGCGGAGCAGGTTTTCCAACAGGTCTTAAAATGGATTCCGTTAAGCAGGCAGAAGGCACACCTAAATATATCATATGCAATGCCGATGAGGGTGAACCCGGCAATTTCAAAGATCGGTTGCTTATGGAAAATGATCCTCATCAGATAATTGAAGGAATGATCATTAGTGCTTTTGCAACAGGTACCAACCATGGATATATCTTTATTCGCGGAGAATATATTAAATCAATAAGAACTATTGAAATAGCACTTGAACAGGCACGAGTCAAAGGATATCTAGGTGATAATATTCTAGATACCGGATTTGATTTTGACATTGTAGTTCACACCGGCGGCGGATCATATGTATGCGGTGAAGAATTCGCACTGTTAGTTTCCATCGAAGGAAAATCAGGTCGTGCAACATATAAACCTCCGTTCCCCACTACATGTGGTCTCTATAATAAACCTACACAAATAAACAATGTAGAAACATTCTGTAATATTCCTCATATCATGGATATGGGCGGCGAAGAGTTCTCAAAAATAGGAACTGACTCCTCCAAGGGCACTAAGTTGGTCTGCCTTAGCGGAAATGTCGTTAAACCAGGTCTTTATGAAGTTCCGTTAGGTACAACCATTAGGTCAATTATTGATGATCTGGGTGGCGGAGTTCCGAACAACAGGGAAATAAAAATGGTTCAGCTTGGCGGGGCTTCAGGACCCGTAATTCCTAAGAGTATGCTTGATTTGAAATTGTGTGTCAAGGAAATGAATGGAAATGACCTGAGTTTTGGATCGGGCGCAATCATAGTCATGGATGAGCGTATCCGTGTGCTGGATATACTAAAAAGAATAATCGAGTTTTTCCGCCATGAGTCCTGTGGAAAATGTACTCCGTGCCGTGAAGGTTTAACTCAGATGCTGATACTGCTTAATCGATTTATTGAGGGAACAGCTACTAAACAGGATTTAGCGCTTCTGGATGTGCTGATTGAAACTATGGGACAGGCTTCCATATGCGGCTTAGGGCAGGCAGCTCCCACAGCAATTAAGAAAGTGCTTAAATACTTCCCTGAAGAGTTTGAGGGCCGGATCCATTCTATGGATTCCGTCACAGTATAGGAGGGCATCATGAATATGATAAATGTAAAAATTAACAATAGGCAGGTATCAGTTCCAGAAGGAACCAGTATACTAAATGCCGCAAAGAAAACCGGTGTTACAATCCCAAATCTTTGCTATCATCCCGACCAGGAAGTTAAAGCAAACTGTAGGGTATGCGTTGTAGAAGTTGAGGGTGCCAGAACACTTCAAGCTTCCTGTGCCACAGAATGTAAAGAAGGCATGATTATACGCACTAACACAAACCGGGTTCGAAATGCTCGTAAAACTGTTATTGAATTACTGTTGGCTAATCACGACATGAATTGTACAGCATGTAAAAAGAATAATAATTGTAGCCTGCAGGAGATAGCTGCAAATATTGGGGTACGGGAAAGCCGTTTTACTAATGTTGTTCGGAATCAGGAAATCGACACCAGCAGTCCTGCAATTGAACGTAATCAAAACAAATGCATAAAATGCGGACGATGCATTCAAATGTGTGCTGAAGTACAGGGTCTTTCGATTCTTGACTATATCGGCAGGAGTGATGATGTTGAGGTTAAACCGGCATACGGATGGTATCTTGGCGATGTTGCCTGTGTAGCATGCGGGCAATGCTCAGTAGTATGTCCGGTAGCTGCAATAACTGAAAAAGAGGATATAGAAGAAGTATGGGAAGCAATTAATAATCCCGCTAAAACAGTTATCGTTCAAACAGCGCCTGCTGTCAGAGTTTCCCTAGGCGAAGAGTTTGGAATGGAACCCGGAGAAATTGTAACAGGTAAAATGGTTGCCTCTCTTCGGACATTGGGATTTGATTCTGTTTTTGATACCGATTTTACAGCTGACCTTACAATAATTGAAGAAGGTCACGAGCTACTTCAAAGAATTAAAGAAGGCGGCACTCTGCCAATGCTCACATCATGCAGTCCTGGATGGATTAATTTCATAGAACAATATTATCCTGAATTACTCCCCCATCTTTCAACCTGTAAATCTCCACAGCAGATGTTCGGAGCTCTTGCCAAAGGTTATTATGCCGGCAAGATAGGAAAAAAACCTGAAGATATCTTCAGCGTTTCAATCATGCCCTGTACCGCAAAGAAATTTGAAGCTGACAGAGATGAAATGAAAGTTGATGGAAAAAATGCTGATGTTGACGTTGTTCTTACTACTCGAGAACTTGGCAAAATGCTTAAACAGGCAGGAGTTGATTTCAACAAGCTTGAAGAAGAAGATTATGATGCTCCATTTGGACTTTCAACCGGCGCTGGTGTAATTTTCGGGGCTACCGGCGGTGTTATGGAGGCAGCTCTTCGAACCGTATATGAAGTGGTGACTGGTGAAACACTGGAATCTTTGGATTTCAACATGGTACGAGGTCTTGAAGGTATTAAAGAAGCTGAAGTTGATCTGGCTGGAACAATAGTAAAGGTCGCTGTAGCTCATTCACTTTCAAATGCCAGAAAAGTCATGGAGCTAATAAAATCAGGTAAAGCTGAATATGCATTTATTGAAATTATGTGCTGTCCGGGAGGTTGTATAGGAGGCGGAGGCCAGCCACTTGGCGGCACCGACGAACTGCGTCTTAAAAGGATTGATGCAATTTACAGGGCAGATAAAGGACTTCCGCTGAGAAAATCTCACGAGAATCCTGCGGTTAAGCAGCTCTATGATGAGTTCCTTGAAAAACCACTTGGAGAAAAGTCTCATCATCTATTGCACACTCATTATAAAAACCGTAAAAAGTAAATAAACATATAGGTCAGATAAGCTAATTCATAGGAATAACACCCAATCATCCCACGGATGATTGGGTGTTTTGTATGATATAATTTGAGTATCATTTGGTGGAGGATTATTATGTCTAATAAAAAGAAAAAAACTATTGGGATCTTAACCAGTGGCGGTGACTGCCCGGGGCTTAATGCAGCTATCAGAGGAGTTGCTAAACCAGCTGTTGAAATTTATGATATGAAAGTCATAGGATTTTCCAATGGTTTCCAGGGTTTGATGGAAGGTAATGGAAAAGAGCTAAAGCAAGATGATCTTTCCGGTATTCTTACTCTTGGCGGCACAATACTTGGGACCAGCCGTGAATCATTTAAAAAACTACGTAAAAGCCCTGATAAAATCCAAAAAATGCTGGATACTTACAAGAAATTCGGACTTGACTGCCTGGTGGTTCTCGGAGGCAACGGAACACATAAGACAGCTAATCTTCTTAGCGAAAAAGGTCTCAATGTAATAGGTCTTCCTAAAACAATTGATAATGATCTTTATGGAACTGACCTTACTTTTGGTTTCCATAGTGCAGTTGATATTGCCACAGATGTTATAGACCGCATTCACTCCACAGCTCAGTCTCATGGTCGTGTAATGATAATTGAATTAATGGGTCATGATGCCGGTTGGCTGACTCTTTATGCTGGAATAGCAGGCGGCGCCGATGTTATTTTAATACCTGAGTTACCTTACTCAATAGAAAGAGTTATTGAAAAACTTAGTGAGCGGCAAACTGAAGGCAAAAAATTCTCAATCGTAGCCGTTGCAGAAGGAGCTATGACAATCGATGAAGCAAACATGAGTAAAAAAGATTATAAGGCATATTATGAAAGCCTCCCTTATCCATCAATGGGCTACAAAGTTGCTGCAGAAATTGCATCAAAGGCAGCTTTTGAAATACGAGTTACAGTTCCGGGCTATCAACAACGCGGAGGGCAGCCGAGTGCATATGATAGAATTCTATCAACAAAATTTGGTACTTACGCCATAAATATGATTTCCAAAAATGATTATGGCAAAATGGTCGCAATAAGCGGAAACATACTAACAGCAATTCCACTGTCAGATATAGCCGGCAAGTTGAAGCTAGTGCCAAAAAACCATCGACTTATCAAAGCCGGTCGGCTCCTAAACACCAGCTTTGGACAACCAAGAAAAATTTGATTTAAGTTTTATAATGTAAATTGTTCTTAGAATGTAGTTTTATTTCTGCGGGCTCAATATTCCCAATTGCTTTTTCATATTTCTCAGCCAGAACTGAGGGATCAGAGCCTAAAGGCACAGATTTGTTTCCATATCTGACTCTTCTGTATTTTTCAGTCAATTCATTAAACCCGATTTCATCTAACTTCTCACCATTGGTGTATTGGCATATTTTGCGATGTATTTCCTTCGGTGTGTCGCTATATTTGATGCTGAGGTTTTTGCGATGAAACCTTTCTAGAATAAACCCATACAGGTACCGAATTTTATCAACATCACAGGTTTGCGCAGCCAGACCTTTCCTGGTGAATTTGTACTTCTTCCTGATAATTATTCCATTCTCGATTTTTATTATTTCATTTTCTTCATCAAATTCTATAATTTCAGTATCATTCTCAGTTGATGATACATTAAGACCTTTTCTGATTAAACGAACAGCAAATACAAGCAAAAGAATTACCGCAATAACAAAGAGTACAAACAAGACAATCAGCAGCGTATTTTCCATAGCCATTCTACTGGCCGTAGCTACCTCCTTAGCTGACGGCATCAACTGGCCGGTAATAGGAGAAGCTTCACCATTTTCGATGGCCTCTGCTAATTTAGCTAAATCAAGGATTTCACGTACTTCCTGATGGGTAAGTACATTTTCTGCCAATTCTCCACCCCTGAGCCAAGCAATTAGCTTATCAAAGAGCTCTGCAAACCATGATGTTGTATTGATAGCCTCATTGGCTGGAACAGGTGTTGGATCTACGAAATATTTCATAGGTGTTCCGGGTGCAGTTCTTTGAGCAATTTCAGCTACCATCTCAGGAGCTTCTAACGGTTCTGCGTATGATATTGATGTGTCACCGGCTACCCAGACAGCAATTTTAGTAAATGCACCGGCCAGCCATTCTGATGACCCTCTGAGTGCACCGCTTATACCTGCAGCAAGTTTTCTATATAAAATGGCCGTCATGCAGAACGTCGAAAAGGCCATTACCATACTATAGTTAAAGACACGTATCTTTTTACCGTTTTTCAAGTTTATATCTTTGGTTCCAAAAATCTTTGTGTGTAGCTGAACTGTGCTGGATGTTATAAGAGCGGTCAATAAATACAGGAACCCCATGAGCCATATCAATTGTTTCAAGCTCTGGTTGGAACTAAAAATAACAAATGAAAAACTTACAGCCAGGGGAATCATCCCATAAGCAATCAGTTTTTTGCTCCCTTTGTAAACTGATCAAATATCCCACCCGATATACCCAGAATAAATATCCCACTTGCCAGAAATGTAATTGCAACACGTGCTTGAATCCCGACATATGAGAATATGAAGTAAACTAAAACCATTATGACGGGTGCAAGCAGAAAAATCCTCTGACGTATAAGCAGCATGTCCCCGTTTTCATTTTTTTCAAGGAGAAGGCCTTTTTCCTTTTTATTGAGAAGTTTTGCAACTGACCCGGTCAACACTCCGGACACTACCAGAATTTCGAAGAATAACATATATGTCCAGATAGATTCACCTGGCAGATATTCGGTCAAGGCCGCCGCAAATAATCCACTGCAACTTCCGGTTATTGTCATCAGAGACAGAAGTTTTTTAAATAGAAACAACTTGTTAAACTTAACCATATTTCTCCAAAACTGCTAAACTACACAGTATGTGTCTTTTATTTAATTGCTAGAAAATTGAATTATAAAATGTCTATATAAAAAGTATAGCACCAGAAAGTGGTATGATTTGTTAACAAATTGTGAACATTTTTATAAAAACCCCCCGGGGGGTTTTTGCAAATTTTAGAGGATTATGTAAGCTGCTGCGGCTATAGATATGAAGAAGGCTGTCATGCTTATGGCGATACCATTAATGCTGAGCTCAAACTCCATGCCCTCTTTCATGAACTTTGTTTTTTTGAGATATTTTGTATAAACAAGGAACCCAGCTCCAAGGCTTATGAAATAAATTACAGTCTTTTTAATGTACTCTATTACATCTATTGAAACATTATAATTAAATATTCCACTAATAACCAAGGTTCCGCCCATTCCCATGAGAAGGCACATAATACCCATTACAGTCAATGCCGCTTTCTTTCCAAAATCAACATGGATTTTTTCTTTTACACCTTTCCCAAAGAACATTTGAGAAAATTTTATAAATGAAATTATTGTGCCTAAGTTTATGAGAATAAAAGCATATTCAACAATTCCACCCTTTACCCCGCTTTGAATAAAATATTTGGATATACTGCCGTTAAATAAAGGAGCTCCTGTTATTCCCAGCATTGCTGCAAATGTCATGACACTGACATATGGCATTCTCCTAAACACCCCTCGTATCTTGCTAATATCCCTTGTTCCGTATATTGATATTATTATCCCTGCGCTCAGAAATAATAGGCTTTTAAAGACAGCATGATTGAATATATGAAGTACTCCGCCGTAGTATGCATAATCACTACCTGCCGTTATGCCTATTAGTATAATGCCAAGCTGGCTGATTGTATGATAGGCAAGAATCATTTTTATGTCTTTTTGAGACATTGCCAGCATAAGCCCAACAATCCCGGTCAGAATACCAATGATTAAGAATATACTATCCATATTGAGTGCCGGAAGGAACATTTCCCTGACTCGTATAAATAAGTAAATGCCGCACTTCACATAAAGTCCGGATAAAATAACAGATACAATTGATGGCGCACTGGGCGTTGCATGAGCTTTAGGAAGCCAGCTGAATAATGGTAAAAATGCACATTTCAAACCCACTCCAGTCATAAGGAAAGCAAAGGGCACTGCCAGTGTTTTCACGTCCTGAATATCGTACATCTTGGAGCTTATAATATCCATGTCAAGGGACCCGAAAATTTTATACATAAAGCCCAGCCCAAACAGGAAAAATGTCATAGCGGCTATATTGGTTATGAGATAGAGCATCCCGTCATACATGGAACGGCTGTCTTTTTTAAACATTATTAGTACAGCCACAAGTATTGTTGATACCTCTGTCACAACATAAATATTGAATAAGTCTCGGGAGAGGAAAATTGTCATTACCAACGCCTGCAGAGTAAGGAAAAAGAAGATAAACAAATTATTCATAAATTTGTCAAAAAGCCCAAACAGGAAGCATATTAGGAATATAAACGCCGTGAGCATAATCAATGCGCCGGATAGAGTATCGCATCTTAAAGTTATACCGGCGATTTTTTCGAAGTTCCCCAAAACAATTTCATATGGGCCATTTAGGCGGATAAGTACAAAATTGTAAATACTCAAAGCCATGAGTCCTATCTGCAGTGCAAAGGCAAACCAAAGTACCTGCTTTTTAGGAATCAGGTAGATTAATGCTCCGGTTATTATAGGTATAAGAATAAAGGCATACAGTATCATTCGTCTTCCCTTTCCAACCTATGCTTCATAGCTTTAAGCCAGTTTGTTGTGCCATACTTATGATACATGGCAATGAACATTATCAAAGCAACTGCGGTTACTGATATCCCAACCACAATGGCCGTTATAACAAGCGCCTGCGTCAGCGGATCTGCAGCAACTACAACATCGCCATTGAATATCGGAGGCATACTTTCAGCTGTTCTGTTAATCGAAAGAAAGAACAAAATAACTCCGCCGCCCATAATGCCAAGAGAAATAATTGTTTTTATTATATTTCTTCTTGCACAGAGGCCATAGACACCGATGAAGAAAAGTATTATTGCTGTATTTTGAGCATTTATAAAGTTAATCTTCATCGCCTCCTTCTATGTCTGCAAATGTATAAAATATTACAGTAAGCCCACTTGCCACTTTGGCGCCTATCAGAATTCCTATTACCATGTTGTATATTTGGTTCATGAAAGGAAATCTTTCTTTAAAGCCTGTTAAAATGACTATAGTTGCAAGAGCTAGTATGAAAATCAAAATGATCTTATCCAGCTTCCCAATCATGTTTAATCCTCGCATTTCATCAGGGTAAACCAAATATCTACACATAAATATTGCCACTAAAACTGCGCCGCCCTGGAATCCACCGCCGGGCTGTGAAATTCCTGTAAAAATAACATACATGCCAAAGAGGATAATCAGCGGATATATAAATTGAAGTATATCTTCAAGAATTTCAGAATGGCGTTTTTCATCATTCATCCACTTTTTTCCTCCGTTCCCTTTTCCCATGCTGCAGCAAAGTATACAACGGCACTAACAGCAACTGCCAGTAGCAGCGCCTCAAAAAGTGTATCAAATATCCTGTAGCGCAAGTAAATTGCAGTTACTGCATTTGCCATTTGCGCTTCTTCCGGTATGTTCTTTATATAATATTCATATGCAAAAGGCGTCATTTTTTCATCATAAATATTAGTCAGTACTAATATTGAAATACAAATCAGCACCAAAAATATAATTACTATCCGACGTCTTTTAGCATTTTTACTCATTACTCTGCTCCGTCATAAATTCAATTGTGTACCCCGCCGCCTTCAGGTCCACTCCCTTTTCTTCCATGAACTTTTCAAGATCTTCAACATGGTAATTTTCTTCTGACCCATAAACTTTGAAATTATTATCGCTCCTTCTTACAACAAGGTCCCACCCCTGCTTTTTATATATATCCTGCAGGTTTTGTGTGGTATAAACAATCTGTGCCTCAAGTTCTTTTCCGAGACAAAATGATTCCATTCTTCTAAGCACAGCATTTCTGCGTCTTAGCATATTAGACTGTCCATAGGAATGTCGTTTTTCGTTTGTATAATAAATTGTAAAGACTTTATATTTCTGTAGTGCTGACAGATAGATTACAGTTGCGATTGTACTTCCGATAACTGCCTCTGCCAGAGCTGCATCAGGTGCTCCTAATAATATATATACAAATGCACTTGTGGCTGAAAATACTGCAAGAAAAACTACAGCTCTTCTCAGTTTTGGCGTTTGAACCGCCATGAAGGCAAAGACTATCAATGCAATATATAGTATTTTTTCAACTATCGGCAGCATCTTCATCCTCCTCGCCGTGCATCCTGTATCCTCCATGGTATGCTGATCTAGCTATTGCGTGGGTAACAACAGGGTTTATTATCATAACCACCGCAATCAGAAGCAATACTTTGAGTGAAAACCAGGATATACCGTTTCTAATAATTACACCTGTGCATATAGTTACAAAGCCTACAGTATCTATTATTGAACCAATTAGTATTCGAGAGAAGAAGTCACGGAAACGATAAAGTCCGAATACTCCAAGGAGTACTGCAACTATACCTATACCAATGATAATGTTACCAATTATTTCTCTTATCATATTTTCCCCCTGTCGCGTACAAATCTAGCTATAAACAAAGTGCTTACAAAGCCAATCAAGGCATATGTTAATGCGATGTCCAGAAGGAAGTTTTTTTCAAAGATAATTGCACATAGTACAATTATCATAATTAATTTAGATGACATTAGGTTAAACCCAATAAGTCTGTCCCATAGGGTAGGCCCGACAAGTATCCTTACAGCTGTCAGCAGGGTAGCCACGGCAAGTATGTGAACGTATATATTAATCATGCCGCGCAGCCCTCCTTAAAATATTTTCAAGGGGACCGTTTATTATCTTGGCAGCTTCTATCGGGTCATTTGTAGTTTTATTTAACCATAGTACCTTTATGTCCTGACCTTTTTTCTCTATTGTCACAGTTCCCGGGGTCAGGGTTATTGAATTGGCAAGCGTCGTTGAAGCAAGCCCTTCCGGCACCTCGGTTTTTATATCAATAATTCCTATTTTAGTTTTCCCTGTTATGATTGCCGGAATTACTAATAATCCGGCTTTGTAAATTCGATATATAAGAACAAAAAAGAATATAAAAAGTCTTGGGAGATTAAACCTATAAGCACGTGTGAGTTGGTGTGAAACAAGGAATGAATTTGCAAAAATCGTCGCAAGAATACCCAATACAAGTCCTGTAATCGCAATAATTAGTGATATTTCTTCATAGAGAATACACCACACAACCATTCCGAGTATTCCAAACTCTATGTAATACAGAAGTTTTTTCATACTACTCCCCACATATTAATAACACAAGCACACTCTTAGCATAACAAAATTTACTCTCTTTATAAACAAAATTCGCAAATATCTCACACGATATTATTGCGAATTGTTTAAAGAAAACCTTAATGAGGGTTTTTCTAATTTTTATTTTTTAGATACCATTTTGGCTATTTCAACCATGCGGGTATAGGCATAGTCAAAAAAGTTTTGAAAAGCAGTACAGTATATATTTAAATTAGTTTTTGGATCTCTATAACGACGGCATCCGTCCCGACAAATAAAATACCATCGGCATTCTTTACATTGGTCATTTATTATATCGCCTTTTTCCAGAAAATTTCTGACCGCTTCGCTGTTTATAATTGATTCAAATGTATCCAAAGCCACATTGCCGATAACATTGTCCTCTGAAACATAAAAATCACAGGGATAAACTGTTCCATCGGCTTCAACGACAAACTGACAGGCACAATGTCCTGACATACCGCATGATTCAGGTGCATACCTAAGTAACATTGCTATATAATTATCAAAAGTTCTGATAACCGTAATCCTACCAGCCACTATATCTTCATACCAAAGATCAAAGGTTTTCTTTAAAAAGTTTTCATAATCATCAGACTTAAGAGAAAACTTATGCTGACCCGGTTCTTCCCCGGAAGGATCCAGACACGGGATGTATTGTATGTATTGAATACCCTGTTTTTTAAAAAACTCATAAACTTGTGCTGGGTACTTTGAGGTTTCTGCCGTTACAACACACAACGCATTATACTCTACTCCATACTCATCAAAAAGCCTCTTTGTATCCATGACCTTCTTTAAAGATGAATGCTCAGCTGCATCAATCCTGTTCTCATTATGAACCCTTGAAGGTCCGTCAATTGATAGACCTGTAAGAAAATTATTTTCAAAAAGGAACTTCGCCCATTCTTTATCTATTGCTATTCCGTTGGTTTGTATTGAAAAACTGATTTGAATCTTGTTTGTATTATGTTTTTTTGCCATTTCAACAAAATTACGATAAAAATCCAGTCCGCATAAAGTTGGCTCACCACCCTGAAAGGCAAAAACAACTTGCTCAGTTGCATACTCGTATGCTCTCTTAATAAGGTTTTCGGCAGTATCTCTTTTCATGAATCCATGTTCATCAGTATTTGGATTTAGTTCCGGTGAATGATAAAAACAATATCTGCATCGTAGATTACACAATCCTGATGAAGGCTTAATAAGAACATTCACACTTCTGTTGTCAAATTTATTCATAGTCACCCGATTCATCCTTAAGCCTGAACATTTCTATTTTAAGTTTTTCCCTAATATTCAGATATGCCGGATCATCATATACATTTTTCATTTCAGAAGAGTCATTTTCCAAGTCAAACAATTCCCATTCTTCCGCAGTGTCTTCATCAATAGATCCTGCTGTTCCAAGAGCTTTGCCATAATAGTAGATTAACTTATACTTCATGGTTCTGATTCCATAATGTGCTGCCACATTGTGGTGTGCGAGATGCATCCAGTATCTATAATACATGGATGTTCTCCAATCGTCAGGGGTTTCACCTTCCAAAATCGGAATGAAACTTCTGCCCTGCATATAATCAGGACTCTTAATTCCGGCAGCATCTAGGAAGGCCTGAGCAAAATCTAGGTTCAACACCATTTCCTCAAGTACAGTTCCTGCTTTTAATTTTTCGGGATACCTTATAACAAGGGGCATTCTTAGGGATTCTTCATACATGAACCGCTTATCGTACCACCCATGGTCACCTAGGAAAAACCCTTGGTCAGATGTATATACTATCATTGTGTTTTCTGTCAGCTCATTGTCATCAAGCCAATCCAGTAATCGTCCGATATTGTCATCCACTGATGCAATACATCTCAGGTATTCTTTTATATATTGCTGATATTTCCATATCTTCAGTTCATTTTGGTCTTTGAAGGTTATCTTGTCCCCTTCCCAAGTTGTGTATGACAATCCTTCCACATCATCCGGTAGCGGAAGCAAATCCATTTTTTCATATCCTTCAGGTATGTCAATTTTTAAATCAAGAGACGACATATGCCTGTCTACTCTCATTTTAGCTCGTTTTGCCGCTTCAGATCGGTTTTCATAATTATCAAAAAATGTGTCAGGGACCGGTATATCTACATTTTTATACATATCCCTGTGCTTATCATCACTAAGCCAGGGTCGGTGTGGAGCTTTATGATGACACATCAGCATAAAAGGTTTTTCCTGATCTCTATCATCAAGCCACTTCAAGCTTTTATCTGTGATTATGTCTGTTACATAACCGGGAAAGACTTTCTTTTCACCCATTTCAATCATTGTAGGATCAAAATAATCTCCCTGGTGCGGCAGTACGCTCCAAAAATCAAATCCACTGGGGCAATGCTTTTCTCCCTGCCCAAGGTGCCATTTTCCTACAATCGCTGTTGAGTATCCATTTTTTTGGAATATTTTAGCCATGTTGGGCAAAGTATTATCAAGTTTATCTCCAAGCGTTTTTACCCCGTTTATATGAGTGTGGGTACCAGTCAAAATTGTTGCTCTACTTGGGGCACAAATTGAATTTGTACAAAAACAATTATCAAAGCGTGCACCTTCATTTGCAATTCTATCCATATTGGGTGTTTGATTTATCCGGCTTCCATAGCAGCTCATAGCATGGCTTGCATGGTCGTCAGTCATAACAAAAATAATATTGGGTCTTGTCATTATGTCTCCTTAATCAGTGTATCCGGGAATCTCCGGCAGTGAACCAGCGCCATCCTGGAAAAGCAGGCCCTCATCTTCGCTTCTATAGTCCATAGGCTTATGATAAACCTTAAAATCCTTCTTAATTATCGCATCTTTAAATTTACTGTTTTTTATTATATCAGTTAATTTTTCTCGCAGCTCCTTGGTTTTTTCTTCATGACAGCAATTCATTGCTAAATTTCTGTACTCAAGGGGGTCTGCCTCCATATCAATCAGCCATTCCTTATTATCGGCTGCTGAATAGAAGTATTTATAATTGCCCTCAATCAGCATGTAAAGAGCCCTGTCAAATTGTTGATATTGACTTACTATAGGGCGATTATATTCTTCATCAAATAAATTGCAACCATCATAATCTTCCGGACTTTCAATTCCTGCATATTCCATTATTGTAGGTGCAATGTCCACCAAAGAAACAGGCTCATCAATTTTTTCTCCCGCTTTCTTTTTGGGATATTTCACAATAAGAGGAACTCGTGCAGATGGGTCAAGAAAACTTCTTTTTCCATAGCAATTGAAATCACCAAGCATTTCACCATGGTCTGATGTGTAGATTATAAGAGTATCATCATAAATACCATCATCTTTTAATTTTTGGATAATCCTTCCCACGTTATAATCAATCATTGATATGCACCCATAATAGTGTGCTTTGATTATTCGCTCCAGCTCTCTGTCACGTCCCTTGCTTTTATACTTGTATCTGTTTTGTACCCGGTTCCAGTAAGTCTGCATGTCTTCAAACCCAACAGGAACAAAAGGATAATCCATATCCGGTGATCTGTATAGCTTATTCCATGGAACGGGCAACTCAAATGGTGGATGGGGTTTAATAATTCCGCACATTAGGAAGAATGGTTTTTCACTATCTCTATTTTCAATATATTCTATACTTCTGTCTGCGCACCATGTTGTGTGATGATGTTTTTCCGGTAGCTGAGATGGCTGAGGCACATAATACATTTCGCTTCGAACACCGTGTATATCTTTTATATGTCCATATCCATTTTCAACTAGATAATTCTTAAAATCATCCTGTTCTGCTCCATTTACTTCTTCGCTGGTTACACGCTTGTCATATCCCCATTTGGCAATATTCCCGCCATCTTGAAAGTTGAAATGCATTTTCCCTATACCACATGTTTGGTAGCCTGACTTTGAAAGCCTTTCCATAATGCTTTCGTGTCCATACGGCATCATTCCATTTTCGGTACATCCTGTATTATGGCAATATTTACCCGAAAGAGTTGAAAACCTTGCCGGAACACAAACTGGGCTAGGTGTATAGGCTTTTGTAAACATTGTTGAATCCTTAACTAACTCATCTAAAACCGGCGTCTTTATCTTATTATTCCCCAGCGAATGAATAGTGTCATACCGCTGCTGATCCGTCATAATCAATAAAATATTTTTCAATTCTAACACCCCCTTATCCATCCCAATTATACCACTAAACCCCCACCCACAGACTCCAAATGAAGATTGTCCCTAGGGACAATTTTCATTTTTTTGTTGATTTGTCCCTAGGGACAATTTTCATTTTTTTGTTGATTTGTCCCTAGGGACAATTTTCATTTTAAAGAGGTGGTTGGTCAGATATGTCTTCGAATTCGACTTTGTCTGAGTAGTCAAAGTATTCCTGCCATTCTTTCCAGGCAAGTATTTTGTATCGCTTGTAGGTGGAAGTTGTTCTTGTTCCAGAAACTTTGTTATCGGATATTGTTATATTGTATTTTGGCGCAATAAGTCTGAGTTCAATATCTAAATTTTTAGGATAGTCACTGTTTTCCTCACTGATTGTTATTGCAAATGTAATCTCAGTGAATCCTTCATCCTCCAATATTTGACGCATGTAGCTGCCGCTATAGTTAAATTGGGCACGTGGAAATTCATCTAGAAGTGCATCAATTGCAGCCTTGTAAAACGCGGCCTCCATAACTCTTGAAAGATAGTACTCACCTGCTGCTTCAGGAAGTGCAACGTTGTAGCTGTTATATATATTTTCCTGAAGATTATCCGGAAACAGAGTTTTTTCATTTTCTAAATATAGTTCTTCTTCAATATAGCTGATAGCATCTAACTCTGCCTGAACTAAAAGACCATCTAGCTCAAATAGAAATTCTTCAGCCTTTGCTTCTAATTCGTAATACTCGCCTGTCCAGTCATTTGCCTTATCACCTAACCTCATTGCTGCCAAAGAAGTTGTAAGTGCTGCCAGGCCAAAAACAATAAGCACTACCATCATCAATATCACCAGTACCGATGATGCTCCCTTTTTATTAAATGGTAAATATTTTATCTTCATTCACCAATCTCCTTATAAACAAAGTGCCTTGATGTAGAAAACTCAGCAAGCAAACTGTCATCACGGCCTGTGTCAACATATCCGGTTGTCACATTAATTTCATATAGAGCTGAAATAAAAACTTCGCTATTACCATCATTATCGCCAAATTTATCTTTTAAATCGGAATGCCTTTGAACCTCAGCAATATCTACTTTCAACACATAAACAGGTGTTGTTCCCTGCTGCGGAACACCCCAGTTTTCATCAAAATATTCACTAATAGCATAACCTGTTTCAGTTTTTTCATAATTTGTGGAAGCTTGATTAAAAATGTCTTTTCCTACATCTTCAGGCGAATCACTTATTTTACAGGCTTCAATAGCATTGGCTGCTTTTAGTGAAGCAATCTCTCTTAAAGCTGCCTTTGACCTAACTTCCCCCGAAGCGATGAAAAGTTGAATTATTATTCCACATGCAATACATAAAAAACCTATTGAAATAATTACCTCAACAAGTGTAAATCCTTTATTTGATTTTATCCCGGATTTAACTAAGTTTTTCATCAATTAGTGACAACTCCAATAATTTGTTCCATTATTCTTGGGGTCCCATCTTCAGTGTAGTGTGCAGTGAACTTAAAATAGCCATTGCCAAAATCGATATCAAGGCCACTTAAACTAACAACCACTTCACTAAATTCCGGGTCAGGTTCGCCTCCTGCCCAAGTATAAATCTCCTTAAGTTCTCCTTTAGAAAAATAGATATAGGTAACCATTCCTTCAAAATCACCTGTGTGTTTAAGCTTCACTGCATCAGACCCTTCAATGCCGGAAGGAAGATAGGTTATCGCATCTTCGGAATTATTCTGTCTCAGTCTCATACCAAGATATGAAAGAGCTATACGAGCATTTTCAAGTTGACTGTTGTTGTCCAGTATGCGGCCATATGCCTTTTTACCGGCATCCATAAGAACAACAGCAGAAACACACAATCCTATAATAATCAGTATTACAAAGAAAATCTCTATTGATTTGTTAATTCTAATACCTTTCATAGTCAGTCTGTTAATTCCTTCCTGCTTTCATTCGGCTGTACACAGCAATATCCGGCATGAAATTCGATGCAAATGCCTCGTAATAATAAAAATAGTGTTCTGTATCGAGTATCAAACCATAATTTTCTTCAAGATAATCAAGATTGGGCGGATAGCTACCTTCTGCCGCATAACATTGAATAGTATACTTTTTAATTGTGTTTTCAATAGAATCAGATCTGATGCGACCACCGCTTTTTCTAAAAGATGGCATAGAAACAATTATTGCAGTTACTATTGCAAAAACCATAAGAACAGACAAAATCTGAACTAATATGCTTAATTTACCGTCCTTTTGCTTTTCAAACATGATTATCCTATCTCATTCATTATTCCGGTTACAGGTAGAATTACCGAAATCAATATGAATCCAACTAACAGTGATAAAATAATTATCAACAGCGGCTCAAGTACTGTCGTAAGCCTCTCCATTTGTTCATCACCTGTTTTTTCCATAATATCCGCTGCTTTATCAAGCATTGCATCCATATGACCGGTTTCGTTCGCTACTGAAAATAGCTTCACCAGAAGGGTTGGAAATAGCTTAAGTTCTTCAAATGCTACATCAGGCTTGATACCTTTTCCCAGCATATCAATAACCCCATCCAGTTTATTCGCAATGTACTTGTTATAAGTAATTGCCTTTAACATCTCCACGGAAAGTGTAAGATTCATACCACTTTTCATAAGCATTGAAAGGTTTCGCGAAAAACGCGAAGCCACATTGGCACTTTCAATTTTTCTTATAATAGGAAGTTTCAACTTGATGTGGTCAGTAAAAATTCTGCCCTTTTCAGTAATTTTCGTTAAGATATATAAGAGAATTAAAACAGCAATGGCCAGAATAATCCACAATATATTGTTTGATATAAAGAAACCAACATTCATTATCCCCTTGGTAACACCCGGCATTTCCCCACCCAGCGAGGTTAGTATCTCATCAAACATAGGCAGCACATATACTATCAAAAGTACTATTACCGCAAGCATCAGTACTCCTAAAATAGTCGGATACATAACAGCTGATCTCAGTTTTTGCTTAGTTTCATTATCCTTATCAATTGAATCAGCGACTCTCTCGAGCATTGTGGGAAGATTACCGCTTCTCTCTCCAATTCCCGTCATTTCAATGAAAAGTGATCCGAGTTTTGACTCATATCCTTTTACAGAATCATAAAAAGAAACCCCTTTGCTGAGGTTCTCAATCATTTCCCCGCTAATTCGTTTTATCTGTCTGTTGTCACTCTTTTCACCAATTATTGCCAACCCTTCCTGCATCGAAACATCTGAGTCAGCAATTAAAGCTAGTTGTCTGCTGAACAATGAAATATCTTCGCCGGGTATAGACTGTTTTCCTGCACTCATAGCCATCACCTTCTGTATTATATTTTATCCATAGACATATAGCGCTTAAAAAGCTGTACGTCCTGTGTTTTTAGTTTGGCTTCTTTCTCATCGATAACACCATCTCTACATAATTTAGCTAGGTTTCTTTCAAGTGATCTCATTCCATCATCAACTCCCGACTGGATGAGGTTGTTTATCTGATAATACTTGCTTTCTCTAATAAGGTTTCTCACTGCCGGAGTCGCCACCATTACTTCAGATGCGGCTATGAGACCCTTTCCATTTTTCCTTGGAATCAATTGCTGAGACACAACTCCTTCTAGCACTGTTGAAAGTTGGCTTCTAACTTGGTTCTGTTGATTTGTTGGAAATGAATCAAGTATTCTGTCAATTGATTTAACTGCACCAATGGTATGAAGAGTAGAAAGTACCAAATGTCCTGTTTCTGCTGCTGAAAGTGCAATTGAAATGGTTTCCATATCCCGCATTTCACCTACCATAATAACATCCGGGTCTTCTCTTAGTGCCGACTTAAGTGCTGATGCAAAACTTAAAGCATCTTCGCCGATTTCTCTTTGAGTTATCATGCTTTTTTTGTGTTTATGTAGATATTCCAGAGGATCCTCAATCGTTATCACATGATAATTATATTCTTCATTTATCATATCAATCAGACTTGCCAGTGTTGTCGACTTTCCGCTTCCTGTCGCTCCCGCAACAAGAACCAGTCCTTTGGATTTTTTCGTGAATTCTTTTACTATATCAGGAAGCCCCAGAGTTTCAAACTTTGGCACTTCAAGAGGAAGCGCTCTTACAGCCATTGCATAAGTACTTCGCTGTCTGTAAATATTGCATCTGAACCGTCCTAATTTTGCTATAGAATATGAAAAATCGACAACTTTATTCTCTGCAAGTTCAGACCTTCGTACCCCATCCAGATAATGATCTACAATTTTATTTATATCTCCGGGTGTTAATTTCTCAGTGCCTTCTACAGGAGTGAGTTTCGAATTTATCCTGACAAGTGGTTTAGACCCAGCACAAAGATGCAGATCTGTTGCTCCGTATTTCATTGTCTTTTTGAGCAAGTCATTTATACTACCGGAATTAATGTCCATTTCAACCCCCAAAGAGTTTTATCTGATGTGCCTATTACTTGGTTAATTTTACCATACATGTCGTTAACAAAAAAGTGCTTGGTGTTTTCCGGTCCGACTAGTTTAATGCTATGTCACAGTATTTTCAAGCATCTATATACATACTTCATACTAAAAAAGCCAATTGATATTACTTCAATTGGCTTTTCTATATATTGATTACAATATTAGCTGATTTTTAATAAACTCTCTTGCCAAGCCAGCGTTTAACCCACGATTTAACACCAAGGTCTTTTTTGGTGAGTATAACAGTATTTTCACACTTCGCAGCTATTCTTTCAGAAACCTTACCAAGCAGTAACTGCTGCCAGAAGCCCTCCTCTGTTGCGCCAAGAATTACTACATCATGCTTATGCGCTTCGTAAACGATTTCATCAACTACATCATCCCCATTGACAATCTTTAACCGTGCGCTGTTTTCATCAAATTGATTAATAATTGTACGTAGGCGTCTGCGGATTCTATCATATGATTCATTTTTCCGTTTAACGGTGAAAACAGTTACCTTTGCATCAGTATTTTTAATCAGGTTCTTAGCAATCTCTGTAGCCATAATACTATGAAGCCCTGCATTTGACGGAATAAGAATACTCTTAATTTCTCTATCGGCTTTCTCATATTTACCGGGTTTTATTACCATCAGGTCACATGTAAGACGTTCAATAACTTTGTCCATTTTACGACCAAGTTCAAATCCACGTCCTTTACTGTATCCCTTCCATCCAAGAATCACCAGGTCTGTCCGCTTTTCTTTTGTTGCACTTATAATACCTCTTGAAATATGATGGCTGTATCTTATAACACTGTTTATATCACCTTCTGTATTAATTTTTCCACGAAGCTCATTCAGCATTTCACGTTTATCGACTCCAAACTTCTTACCGTCACTTAGCTGAATCTGGTCAGGCACTTCAACAACACTCATGAAGGTCATATCTCCATCTCGAGCATCTGCAATTCTTGCTGCATAGTTTCCTATTACTTCGGCATTATGCGGATTTCCTATCGGAACCATTATCTGGCATTTATCGGATATAGCTTTTCTTTCTTTGAAAATTGGCATGGGTTCATCTTCTTTTATCCTGTTCTTAGAATATGCAAAATAAATGATTAAACCGGATACTATCCATAGACCTGTAGCAATCCATGCGGTTACGCTCATATTAAATAACCAAACCGAAAGCACAAGCTGAGCCACAAGGGCTACAATCGGAATGACAGGGAAAAACGGCATCATAAAACCATATTCCAGTTCATCACCCATTTCTCTTCGGATTTTTATTACTGATACATTTATAAGAAGGAATATTAGCAAGAACATTATATCTGCACTAGCCGCAACATCTTCTACCGGCAAGGCAGCAGCAACGAAAATTATTATTATTGATGACATTACTAATGCAAATGCAGGAACACGCCGTTTCTGTGATATCTCCGCCATCTTTTTAGGAAGAGCTCCATCTCGGCCCATTGCAAAGGACACTCTGGCAGATGAATATATAGTGGCATTAAGTGCTGATGTACTTGAAAATATAGCTGCTAGTGTTACAAGAATTCCTCCAAATGGGAATAAGTTTTTAATTGCATCAGCAAATCCTGTTGCTCCTCGTACACTAAACCACTCCATAATAGTGCTTCCTTCGGGTTTTGCTCCTATGACAGCAGCAAACGCTACTAATAGATATGTAGTAACAACAATAATAACTGCATATAAAATCGCTTTTGGAATATTTTTCTTTGGATTTATAGCTTCTTCCCCTGCGTGGCCGATAACTTCAAAGCCTTCAAATCCTACATAGGTAAAGCCCATGGTCACAAGTATTTTACTCCAACCTGCTCCAATAAATGGCTCAAAATTAACCAATCGTGAAGGATCTTTAAACGCAACCGCAACTCCTATAATTCCGATTATTCCAAGTGTTACGGTCTGTCCAAGCGCAATCATAGATGCTGAATTTCCGGTTTCTGATACCCCACGGAAATTTACCAGAATAAACAGCAGCGCAATTACCACTGCCAGTATTTTTTCATAAAGACCAAGATGAGTTTCAAGGAATGCAAAAAACTCCCAGCTCTTAAGCAGATGAATACTGTAGGTCGCAAAGGTAATGGCATATAGACTACCTGCTACTGCGAGCGCAAACCAATTCATCCATCCTGAGATGAATCCAATAATTCCACCAAAAGATTGTTTAATATAGGTGTATGCACCACCTGCCGCAGGTAATGCTGATGAAAGTTCTGCAAATGATATTGCGGAGCAAATTGCTATTAAGCCATTAAGTGCAAATGTTATGAGTATTCCTCCGGCTCCGGATATACCGATAGATATTCCCGTTGCTACGAATACACCTGCTCCGATCATCATACCTGCACCCATCATTGTAAGCTGGAACAGTGTAAGTTCTCTTGATAACTCGGGCTGAACTTCGTTTTTATGTTTTTTCTTTAATTCATTTTCTGTCTTTTCCATGTAAGTAAATTTTATAAGTCCAAAGCTTTTTCTATGTCTCTGGAATCAGTTATCCCCGTTTCATCAATTTTTTTTATTATCCCATTAGCTTTTATAATGAATGCCCATATCAATACATACGATACGCAGATAACAGACAAGCCAATTATCAATGTGATATCCATAAAGATTCCTTTCAAAGCTTAATTTCGCGTTTTTATGATTATACCCTTTTTTCGAATTTTTGCCAAAACCCCCCGGGAGGTTTTATGAATTTTATGTAAGGCGTTCAAATTTGCAATTATTTTCCTGTCCTGATGCTTTTATACGATATCCGTTCACATGTAAAGTTAATTCAAATTCACCAAGATTATCCAGGCCATAAGGCGCTGAATTAAAATCTGCCCAGCCGGGTTCAGAGGGCGAAATACCCATAATATCTTCAATCAAAATCGGAATAGGTGCACTTGCCCATGGATGACACAAGCTGGTATTCCATTTATACTCTTTGTCCCAAACTTCAAAGCATGTTGTGGCACCCTGTTTTAACATTGTTCCCCATGAGAACCTGTGATCAGACAAAATTAGCTCTATCGCCAGATCTTTTCGTCCGTTTTTACATAACGCTTTTAATAAGAAGTACGCCATATAGACTCCGCAATTCAAGCGTTTTTCTTCAATCATTTTAATTATTTCGGGAATACTCTCCTCAGGTGCAACCCCAAAATAGAGAGGAAGAATGTTGGAATGCAACGCTGTGTGGTCACTTTCAGGGGTATCAGTAAATAATTTTCTTTTTTTATCATAAAAAGCATCCAAATATGCCGCTTCAGTTACAGGCAGTCTATCCTCATGTTCAATATCAAGAATTTCATAAATTTCATTCATGCATTGTTGCCCGCAAATATAGAAAATATTGGCAACATTATGTGTACCGGTTGTCTTGTATCTTTCAAGGTTGTAATCATATCCATCTGAAAAATCATAGGGATTCCTTGGCCAATCAACAAGATGCCCTTCGGATGTGTTGTCATAAATCAATCCACCTTTGTCAAACTGATGGAAATGATTCATCATAGTCTCACATGCAGGCAGCATTTCTCTTAGAAATTCCTTGTCTCCGCTGTGCTTATAATAAAACAGTAGATTAAGTGGATACTGGAAAGAATAATCTAACAGAACTGCCTTTAGATGTCCGATGGCGTATGTCTGTATCGGCGTTGTATAATAAATTGAATCAGAGAAACCTTTTAATGCTCTTTTCATTGCCATAAGCTCACCTGTCAGATAGAAATGACTCTGCCCGGTAATGGTCATATCACCGAGGTACAGTCCCTTTTCGCGTGTAGGACAATCAAGGAATCCTTCCTGGGTGGCTGTTCGAACTCCGTTTTTGCATATGTTCCAGATACCGTTCATCCTCTCGTTCTGCGATTTAAACTCTGTGCTTTTATAATCAAAAGGATAATTTCTGGCTATCATTTTCACTTCTAAAATATCCACATTAATAGGCTTTATTACCTCAATATAGCGAAAAGCCATATAATCATAAAATTCTGTGTATTCACGCATTTCCCCAGACAGGGTAAATGTCTGCTGATAAGTGCAGTTACACCGCATCACATATCTTGCTCTCCCATTATCATCAAGCTCTTCTGCACACCTTATTTCAATTACATCCCCCTCTTTACCAGTTGCACATATATAAGGGACACCTGTATATTCACAGCCAAGATCATAAAGTACAGCATTCTCTGCGGTTATCTTTGTAGTTATAGGTTCTACATCATAAAATTGTAGTCTCTTGGATATTTGTTTTCCAAATGTGTAATCATTATATTTTTTCACCTTAGCATTTTCCCAGGCACTGTCATCGTATTCTTTTAATGCCCAGTCGTAATCCCATTTATTTGAATCAAAATGCTCAAGATATTGAGTTCGATAAGCGATGACATCTCCGTTCCCAAACGCATCGGTCACTTTACACCTGGTTTTACTGTCTGTATATGCGATTATTTTTTCAGCGCACTCGATTTCAGCGGCAAAACCAGTTCTGTAGTCTCCGCTTGGCCAAACCCTGTTTAATTCGCCCTGATAATACACATGGGCTCCGATTATATTAGTTCCTTCAATTAAGAAATCTGTTATGTCAATTTCAAGATATCCATAATTAAAGTGATAAGACGGGGCTGGTCCCATATCCAGAAATGTTCCGTTAACGTATATCTTTGCAATATCATCTGCTGAATACCTTAAAATTGTTCCTTCGCTCGGCTTCTCAAATTCAACCCTATAAAGCATATGTACGTTTCTGAGTTTGTCCAAATGCTCTTCATCATAACTGACAACTCTACCGTATTTTCTGACATCAACCGGTTCAATTTCGCTGAACATTTTATGAACTACCCATTTGGCTTTTTTAAAAGACATAGCACACCCCCATAAGAACTGTTATTTATAATATCAGAAATTATCTTCTTTGGCGCAATAAATATCAATTTCGATCAATTCACACTGAGTGAATTTGTTTATTTGTGAAAATATAAATTCTGATGAACCAGAAGTGACTACTCATAACATGCACTATCTTGAACGTCTGTATAATAACGAACCTGTCTTTAAAAATTACTTGGCCATAGATGTTTCTATACAGATAAAGCACAGAAAGCACCTTTAACTTTTGGGGTAAAATTCCAGACAAAGCTTTTCTGCAGCTTTCTCTAAAATATCCGGTTTTTCTTCACTAAGATAAGTAAGTACTGTAAATTTCGAAGACATTGTATGCCCTTTTAATAGGCTTTGTTTAAATAAGTTTCTGTCGATACCTGCCTCCTGCGGAGTAGTCATACCTCCGGCAAGTTTCAGAATTCTTTTGATTTCTTCTGCTCTTATATCAACAACTGCAACTGGAAGATCTTCTTTAATAATATCAAATAGTCTGCAAATAACTACTGTTCCAATCCCCACTGAATTTCCGTGAAGTTCATGTTCCTCTCCTCGTCTTATGCAGTCGACATCCCAGTAGTGCACTATATGGTGCTCTGCACCTGATGCCGGACGAGTATTTTGATAGAGTCCCATTGCCATTCCTGCCAGGACCAGTCCTTCCATTATGCTGACCACTGCACTATCTTCTCTACTTTTTAGCAGTTGTGCGCTAGCTCTGCATTTGTCTACAACCTTTTCTACCAGCTCAACAATTTCCGGACAATAGTGCTCCTCTTTATAATCACGCCCAAACTTCCACTCTCTTAGCGCATTATATTTACCAATTACATCACCAAATCCAGCTATAAGCATTTTATACGGAGCAGCTTTTAATATGTCCAACGGCCCGAAAATAGCCTTAGGGTACTGTCCAATAATACTTTGTTTAACATTGTTCAGTATGAGCGAAGACGTAACCGAAGCATATCCGTCCATAGATGGAGCAGTCGCTATAACCATATATTCAGCACCCATTTTATAACTTATCTGCCTTGTTATATCATTAACAACCCCGGATCCAACAGCAATAAAGAAATCGGTTCCCATATTAATTTTAGCAAGTGCCTCACCCAAACAAGCATCGTTTGGAGCAACATTATGCCCGTTTCTGCCTTCCAAAATATGGACACTATGTTCTACTCCGGCAATATTTAATTTTTCTGAGAATTTTTTTCCTGCTATTAAAAAAGTATTTTCATCACATATTATTGTGATGTTTTCTTTTTGATTGTTTAACACATAACCGACTGCATTATCAATGGCATCATAAGATATATCAACAACATCTATATCAACTGAATGAGTCATTCCGCATGAACACTTATAATTAACACCTGTAAGTTCTTTTATAGTCATCTCTGAAAGTTTCATAAAGCCCTCCACTTCTATATACTACTATAGTTACTATTTTTTTCAACTTATATACTACATCACTGACAGTTTTTTTTGAAACAATTCGCGTCAATTAGTTTGCAAACTATTCAGTCAAGTGTCCCAACCATAATTTCTGATTTAGAACATTTCCCAATAAGGACAGCTTGTGCAAAGAAAAGCCGTGGCTGCACCAAACGAAGTAAACAAGACATACTTAAATAAATCTCATTATTTAATTGTGAATGTTCTACTGATTCACCATCAATTGTAAACTCACCATACATACCGTCTATGGGATCAATAAATTCAACAGTAAGTCCTAAATCAGTCAGCTGGTCTGTAGTAATGGGGTTATCTCTAAATTCCATATGTCCTTCACGCACTTGTATAGCAGGTGCAAACATTATGGTTAATGAAGCGCCAAATTTCTGTGGGATTTTCAAACTCAGCCCATAATTAAACACAGGTGCATGAAATAGCTTTAGGTCGAATTCAAAAGTGAAATCATCAATTATTTCAAGATTGTAAACCTCCTCGATTGTTGTATACATAATATTAACTTCAACACCGGTTTCTGTGAATTTGGTGTTTTCACACACAACCCTTACTCTTTCACCATATTTATATACTTGATTGTCAATCTGCGGGGCAGTAACAGAGACTATTGCTGGATCTAAATCTGCAGCATAGGTAATTGGAATTAGTGCAAAAATAAGAGACAGTGACACGATAATGCCTATAATTTTTTCCCCTAGTTTTGCAGTAACAATTTAAAGTAGTTCCTCATATAGCCCATGATAAAGGCTTTTTTTATGCAAAAAATATATTTTAGTATTCATAATTACATTGCGGAAGATTGCGATTTGTGGTATAATT